>Ga0335075_10001077_pt1 | contig 46019 bp, 43 predicted proteins | sample Lox_Sample_24_FD_206723 | JGI IMG/M metagenome (GOLD analysis project Ga0335075, IMG submission 206723) | Soil microbial communities from Loxahatchee National Wildlife Refuge, Florida, United States - Lox_Sample_2.4 | ecosystem: Environmental > Terrestrial > Soil > Wetlands | place: USA... | reverse complement strand
GCCCGGCGCCGATGATCCCGGCGGGCCCGCCGCCCGGGCTTCCCGCCGCCGCTCCCCCGTCGCTTGAGAGCCCGTCCGATTGCTGGACGACGATCCCCTGGGTCGCATGGGAAACCAGGCCGTAGGTGATGGCGAGCAGGGCCGCGCCTGAGACGAGGAACAGCCCGCCAAACAGCAGCGTCAGCCGGAGCCGCACGCCCATCCGCGCGGCCACCGCGCCGGGAGTGAACCGGGAGGCGCTCAAATCCGGTACCCCGCCTGCGCGATCGTCTCGATCACCGGCGGGTCGCCGAGCTTGCGCCGCAGCCGGCTGACCGTAACCTTCACCGCCGTGCTGAACGGGTCGGCCATCTCGTCCCAGGCCCGCTCGAGCAGTTCCTCGGCGGAGACCACCCGGCCGTCGGCGGCGAGCAGGAGCTCAAGCACGGCGAGCTCCTTCGGACCGAGGTCCAGGTACCTGCCGTCCCTGGTGACCGTGTGCCTGGCCGGGTCGAGGGTGATTCCCGCGCCGGTCAGCACCGGCGGCACCACGGGGTGGGCGCGGCGGCCAAGCGCGCGGATGCGGGCGATGAGCTCGGCGAACGCGAACGGCTTGGGCAGGTAGTCATCCGCGCCGATGCCCAGCCCCTCGACCCGGTCATCGATCGTCCCCGCGGCGGTGAGCATCAGTATCCGGGCTCGCCACGCGGACCTCGACGCCAGCATGGCGCAGACCTCATCGCCGTGCATGACCGGCAGGTCCCGGTCGAGCACGATCACGTCATAGCCGTTGACCATGGCCCGCTCAAGGCCGCTGTCGCCGTCGAGCGCGACGTCGACGGCCATCGCCTCAAGGCGCAGCCCGGCGGCGATAGCCTCGCCGAGCTCGGCGTCGTCCTCGATCAGGAGCACCCGCATGAGGAGATCGTCGCGCCCCGGCCTGATCAGACGCTTCGGGAAAACTGACAGCTCCATGTGAGGGCATCGGCTCTCGGCTGGCTGTTACCGGCGTGCAACCGGCCGAGTCCTACAACGGGCGGCATGTTCTTCCTCACTTACCTATCTCGGGAACTTCGCCGCCGCTCGCGGCAGGCGATCTTCATCGCACTTGGCCTCGCCATCGGCGTCGGGCTGGTGATCACGGTCACCGCCGCCTCGGCGGGCGTGCGGAACGCGCAGGCCAGCGTGCTCAAGGGCCTGTACGGCGTGGGCACAGACATCACCATCACCGGCAAGGCCTCGGCCCCGCCAAGCACGTCAAGCGGGCCGGGGGCCGATAACCGCATCAGCCTCGGCATCGGGCCAGGTGGCGCTCAGCTCTGCCAGAACGGCAAGTGCAAGTCGCTCAAGAACGGCTATACGCTCGACACCCTGGCGCCGGAGAACCATCCGCCGCTGAGCGCCACGTCGGTGCCGAAGGTCCGCGCCCTGCACGGCGTGGCCGCCGCCGCGGGCGGCTTGCTGCTGACGGACAACCAGACCACGATCTCGCAGAACCCGTCACCACCGACCTCGTTCACCGTGGACGGCACCGACCTGGGCCAGCCCAAGCTCGGCCCGCTGAGCAACGCCGCGCTGACCAAGGGCCGGACCTTCACCGCGGCCGACGCTGACTCCGACGTCGCCCTGGTTGACTCCGGCTACGCTACGTCGAACAAGCTGAAGGTGGGCAAGACGATCAAGATCGGTGGTGTCACGTTCGCGATCGTCGGCCTGGTCACCCAGCCGCAGGGCAGCAATCCGGCCGACGTCTACATTCCGCTGGCCCGGGCGCAGGCCGTCGGCACGAACGGGCCCGAGGGCAAGGCGCTCAAGAACGACGTGAACACGGTCTACGTCACCGCCGCCAGCGCCGCCGACATCCCGGCGCTGCAAAGCGCCATCGGCAAGGCGCTGCCCGGCACCGAGATCACGTCCCCGAGCAGCCTGGCCAGTGAGGTGACCGGCTCGCTGACCTCGACCGCCAAGCTGGCCAACGACCTGGGCAGGTGGCTGTCTGCCCTGGTGCTTGTCGCCGCGTTCGCGCTGGCGGTGCTGCTGACGATGGCGGCGGTGGCCCGCCGGGTAGCGGAATTCGGCACGCTCAAGGCGATGGGCTGGCGTGGTCGCAGGATCATCGCTCAGGTTATGGGCGAGTCGGCCGTCGTGGGCCTCGTCGGCGCGGCCGTCGGCGTGGGCCTCGGGTTCGCCGGCGCGGCGATCATCAACCAGATCGCACCCAGGCTCACGGCGACCCTCACCTCGGCCACCGGGCAGCGCATCGTCACGCCGAACGGGGCGCTGAACCCCACCACGAGCAGCACGGTCTCGGTCCCCATGGTGGCGTCCGTCAGTGCCGCGGTCCTGCTGATCGCCGTGCTGCTTGCGCTGGCGGGCGGGCTGCTGGCCGGATCGTTCGCCAGCTGGCGCATCTCCAGGCTCCGCCCGGCGGCCGCCATCGGCAAGGTGGGGTGAGCACCGTGTACCAGCTGACTGACGTATCCAAGGAATTCCGGCAGGGCAACCGGACGATCCAGGCCGTGTCGCACCTGAACCTCACCGTCGACGACGGTGAGTGGCTCGCCATTCGCGGCCGGACCGGGCATGGCAAGTCCACGCTGCTCAACCTGCTGGGCGGGCTCGACCGGCCGACCTCGGGGCAGGTGGCGCTGGACCAGCGCGACCTGGCCCGGCTGGGCGACACGGCACTCACCCGGCTGCGCGCCAGCACGATCGGCTTCGTGTTCCAGACGTTCAACCTGATCCCCACGCTATCGGCGGCGGAGAACGTGGAGGCGGCGCTGATCCCGCTCGGCCTGGGCGGGGATGGTTCTTGGCGGGTCGACTCCGGTCGGGCTGGCTTTGGCGGGGTCGGCTTCAGCCGGGTCGGCGAACGTCGGCGGCGGGTGGCCGCGGCGCTGGACAGCGTGGGACTTTCCGATCGCCGCCGTCACCTGCCGTCGGAGCTTTCCGGCGGCCAGCAGCAGCGGGTGGCGATCGCCCGGGCGCTGGTGAAGGACCCGAAGGTCCTGCTGGCGGACGAGCCAACGGGCAACCTGGACACCGATACCCGCGACGAGATCATCGCCCTGCTTGAGAAGCTATGGCGCGAGCGCGGGCTGACCCTGATCCTGGTCAGCCACGACAGCGCCGTAACCCGTCGCGCCCAGCGGGTAGCCGTCATGGACCGTGGCCACGTTCAGCTTGAGTGAAAGCCCGGTGCCCTCGGCGTCGTGACGCCGAGGGCACCCGTTCCTGCGTCAGGGCTTGAGCGGGGGGTTGGACGGGTCGAGCTGGCCGCGCTCCTTGAGCCAGCCGTGCAGCGGGACCCGGCCGGGGTAGTGGCCCCACCAGTGGTCACCGTCGGTGACGTCAAGCCCGCCGAGCAGCTGCCGCTGGACCGGGTTGATGCTCTTGGCGTGCTCGCTCGCCAGGTAGTCCTGGTTCTCGTCCCGGATGGCGATCCAGCGCGGCGTGTAGCCGAAGAACATCGCCATGCGGGTGAAGTCCGAGTAGTTGTCGGACCGGGCGTGCCAGATCCGCCGGTCGAACAGCACGACGTCGCCCGGGTCGGCGGTCACCTCGATCGCGCCCTCCGGGTCGGGCCACTCCACGTCACGACGCGGCGGGCCAGAGATCCAGTTGGTGAGGTGGCTGCCCGGGACGACCTTGAAGTTGCCGCGCCCGGCCTCCGAGACGTCGGACAGCCAGTAGGCGAGCTTCACTGACAGCCGCGGGCGCGGGTCGGTCTCGATCTCGCGGTTCTGGCGGCCGCCATCTTGATGCCACTCAAACCGGAACGGGCGAACCGACGGCAGCTTGGGGTGGACGTCCACGTGCGAGTGGTAAATGTGGATGTTCCAGCCAAGGATCGACCAGACGTACGGGAACGTCACCGGATGATCGACCAGGCCGACTGCCTCCGGACAGTTAGCGACCGCACTCAACTGGTGCAGCGACGCGCCCGGCTGGATGCGGCCGTCCGCCTCGGATGCCTTGTAGACCCGCTCAAGCGCGTCGCGGTAGAAGCCCACCTCGTCCGGCTTCAGCGCGCCGCGGATGATCAGGTAGCCGTCCCGCTCGAACTGCGCCCGCTCGTCCGCCGTCGGCAACACCACGGCCTCAGTCGTTTCTGTCATCAGTCATCCCGTTTTCCGCGTGCTCTAGGCGGCGGGGGATGCCGGCCCGGGCTGCACGCTGCTAGCGACGCTCGTGGAGCATATGAAGCAAAGCTGCGGATGTGGTGCAGGGTACCTGCGATCCTCCGGAGAACCGCCATAACCCAACATCTACGGATGCTCATCCGCAGATCCGCCTGCTTGCTCACTCCTCTAGACGATGCAGCCCATTCTAGGGTTGCCTGCGTCAGACGAGAGCAAAACCCTCATTCCAGAGGAACCGCTTCCCCGTGCCGCCCCACCTGCGGCTCGTCTGATCTCCCCCGGCCTGGTGGCGGCCGGGCCACGAGGACGCGCGTGCCGCGCCGCACTCCCGGACCTGTCGCGCCACGCGGTTGGCTGATCACCTGATGTCACGTCGAGGCGGGCCGCCCTCATGCGCCGAAGGTCGAGTCATGAGCATCGGCCTGCCGCGGGAGTTGACACAACAGTGTCTAGCGGCCGGAGTGACGACGGGATCAGGGGAGGCGACGGCAAACAGCAGTAACGACGCATAGTAAACGTCGCTAATAGTACGTAATGTGACGGCGTGATCGTCGAGGCCGGCCGTCGGTCGCTCAGCCCCGGCGATGGCGACCACGCGCCGGGGTGCTCCGGTGCCCGCGGCAGGCGGGGGCCACTGGCCGATCCGGGGCGGGCGCGCGGCAGCCTTGTCCCCGGGCGGGCACTATCTCCGGGCAGCCGGCCCGACGCCGCGCGAAGACCGGTCGCGGGCAGCGGGTGGCCCGTACCTGATTACCGCCTCTCTGGTAGCCCCGGTCGGCGTGATCGCGGCGAGCCGCCCGCTGGCGGCGACGCGCGAGGACGTCGCCCAGGAGGCGGGCCAGCGTGCAGGCCAGGGTCGTGCCCTGCAGGATGAGGGCGATGTCGAGGCTCACCGGGCCACCCTCCGCCAGCCCGCGCTCCCCGCGCCTACTGTCACCGCCTTGCGCCTGCTACCTGCGACTTCACCGTGAAGCATCTCGGCCCGCCTTCATCTTGGCAATACGAGGGGCAAATTACCGTCTACGACACTCAAGCGCTGTCCATGCACGTGACCACGAGCCTAGTCGACCCTTTATAGCGAATTCCGACGATTAGATGACATTCAATCCGCCACTCCTGTGATTATTACGCCTTTAAAATAGCGCTACTTTAATCGCGCTATATTGGCGCTCCGAATAACCTGCCGGCGACCCCTCCGTCGCGAGTCCGCCGTACGCTTGCACGCGTATTGGCCATCCGCCGCCCTTTGGGGCACGGCGGACCGCGGAGGATCGTCGTGACGGACAAGAAGGATGCCCGCAGTACGCGGGAAGACAGGCTGGACCGGCAAGGACTGGCCGACGCCCTCACGGCCCGCATGGACAAGCTCGGCGTCGAGCAGGCCGACCTCGCCCGGGAGGCGAGCGTCAGCGTCTCATACCTGCGGCACATGCAAAAGGGAACGGGATCGAGCCAGTATGGCTATGGCACGCTCTCCCGAGTTTCACGGGCACTTAAATGGCCGGCCGACCATCTCCACAGGGTTTTTCATCGCCTGTCGGAAGAAGATTCCGTCACCCCGTCCGGCGCCGAAATCCTCACCCGGGCAATCATGGCCGAGCTCAGGCCGTACCTGGAGAAGATCGACGCGATGGACGAGCGCCTTTCCGCCGTCGTGGACTTGATCCACCACGTCAATAACCGGATCGACGTCGCGCTCAGCCTGGAATCACACCGTCCAGAAGAACGCTTACGCCTGGCTTATCCCTTACCGCGGCGGGCTAGGCCGGGACCGGGGAGGAGTCGTCGATCGGATCGATTCTGCGCTCGAGTCGCCAGCCGGCGCGGGTCGATCCCGCCACGACGAGCATGCCCGTGTTCACCAGGTTCCGGCGGGCGGTATCGGCCACATCGGCGCCTTCGCAGCGGATCGCGACCCAGGCACGGATGGCGGCCCCATGACTGACCACGACGGCCGTCGCCAGCCCTCCGGCGGATAGCGCCTGCCCGAGGCTCTCTATGGCCTCGATGGACTCGTCGAAGCGGCTGAGGTACTGGTGGCCACTGGTTCCGCCCGGCATCTGGACGTCAAGCGCGCCGGTCGCCCGATGTTGCTGTGCGTTTGTCCGTGCCGCACCAGTAGTAGTCGCATCCCGAGCGGCTCCCTGCCGATTCCAGGGCGGTCGAGGCCGCCAGCGTGTCCGGATTCTCAGAAAACCGCAGCATATCGGGCATTTAGGGAGGCAGGGCCAGTGTCGACGGGCTAGGACGGGCTAGCCGGACTTCCCCGCCGCCTCGAAGGCACGGCCGACCGGCGTGGCGACGGCGCCGCTAGCGAACAGGCCGGTCGTGCCGCTTCCGGCCGAGACCGGGAGCGCGAACCAGGCGTACCGCTGCACGTAGGACAGCCCGGCCAGCATCCTCGCCGCCGCGGTGACGAACGCCGCCTGCTGGGACTGGGGCGGGAACGTCGGGGTCGCGCCGCTGAAGTTCGTCAGGGCGAATTCGGTGAGCCAGATCGGCAGGTGGTACCGGTCGTAGATGGCCTGGAGGTACTGCTGTAGTTCACTGACGGCGGCGACGGTGTCGAAGTCGCCGCCATACCAGTGGACGGTGATGAAGTTGACTCGGTAGCCGCGGGCCTTGGCCCCCTGCATGAACTGGTCGAGCCAGCTGCCTGGCGTGGCGGCATTGGCGGAGACGGCGGGGCTGCCCAGCGTCATGCCGGTGGCCATCAGCCTGGGCCACAGGTCGAGCGCCTGCGCGACGGTCATGTTGGACTGGCTGCTCATGTCGGGCTCGTTGAAGCCGAGCAGGACGCTGCCCTCCTGCCGTACCTGATCCAGCGTCGCCGGGGTGACACTGGCCGCACCCCAGATCATGGGGACGAAGCTCACGCCGGGCGCGGCGATGCCCGCCGGGGATGCCGCCCAGTTGTAGTACCAGGAGGCCCCCGACTCCGCCAGCGCCTGATCGACGCCGGTGAAGCTCCAGGTGCTCACGCCCTTCTGCGCGCTGCTCACGACGGCCGGCGGCGGGGGCGAGGCCTTCTTCTCGCGGGGAGCCGGGGGGTGAGCGGGAGGCGCGGAGACGGTGCGGGCCGGGCGTGCGCTCGGGAGCGGGGCGCGCGGGGCCAGCGTCGCGGCGGCGGCCGGCCTTTCCGCCGGGGTCTTGTCCGCATAGACGGCGGCGGCGGCCGTCCCGCCCGCCACGCAGGTCACGATCGCGACCGACGCCGCGATCACCTTAGGCTGCATCCAGGTCACGGCCTTGGGCAGCAGCCGCGAGTGTCGCGCGGCGGAGGCATGCGAGAGGTGCCCGCGAGGATGCCCCGCCCGGCCCGGCCGCCCGGCGTTGCCCGTTGCCGGCGCGACGGCCGGCGCGACCGCATGGGACAGCACCGCGGCCGACAGCAAGGCCGGCACCGGCACGAGCCCGAGGCCGATGAGCAGTCGCTCGGCTGGGACCATCTCGTCGGGCCCGGGCAGGCAGGCCGGGCAGTTCCTGACGTGCCGGGCCAGCCGCTTGCGCCAGAGCGGGCTCGGCTGGCCGTCCCATCCGGCGGCGACCCCGAGCAGGCGCGGGCACGCGGGTAGCTGGCGCAGCGCGTGCACCACCATGCGGGAGACATCGAGTCGTTCCCTCATCCGCGACACGGCCACCGCGACGTGGGCGGCGGGCTGGCCGAGGGCCTGCACGAGGTCGGCCCGCTCCAGGGTGCCCGCGGCCTCCTGCCACCACAGGGCGAGCAGCGCCCTGTCCTCATCGTCGAGCCAGCGGGTGGCCTCGGCCGTCTCGCGCCGCTGGCCGGACAGGCCAAGCCGCCAGATGGCCAGGTCCTCGAAGTCCGAGGCGGCCGCGGGCGCCGTGTCCTGATCGGCAGGCGACTGGGCCACCTGGGAACGGTAAGAGTCCCTGACCTGCCGCATCGCGATGGCCACCAGCCAGGACCTGAACGCCCGGGGGTCGCGCAGGTCGGCGATTGCCCGCAGGGCGCGGATCATCGTCTCCTGCACCACGTCATCCACGTCCGGGTGTCCGCTCATCGCGCGGCCCACGATGTTGTACACCAGCGGGAGGTAGGCCGAGACCAGGCGGTCGAGCGCACGGCGATCCCCTCGCTGGGCGGCAAGCACGGTCTCGGTTCCCGGCTCCGCCTCTCGTGGCGTCCGCATTCCACCCCACCTCTCGACGATTCCACTCCTACTAGGAGACGGAGCCGAACGAGGGTCATAACGGAAACTTCCGCCCGTCTGCCCCACGGATTTCTGTGTAACGCGGCAGTCCTAAGACCCGCAGGCCCGCGGGCACCCCCGGCGGGCTGGGGACCACGGCGGGCGCGGGGAGGACCTGCCACGGTAGCCCTGGCCGACGGGCCGAGCCGAATCGCAGCAGGCGGCGTTCCCACTCGCGCGGGTAGCCGACGGAGACCTCCTCGAACCGGACACCGTCGTGCCAGGTCACACGGGGAATGTGCAGGTGGCCGTAGACCACGGCGGCCACATTGAACCGGGTGTGCCAGTCCGCGGTGCGGACCGTGCCACACCACTGAGCGAACTGCGGGTAGCGCAGGATCCTGGTCGGCTCCCGGACGAGCGGGTAGTGGTTCACGAGCACCGCAGGCACAGCGGGATCCAGCTCACGAGCGAGCCTGCCTTCGGTCAGCGCCACTCGCGACCAGCACCACTCCTCACGGCTGGGGTAGGGATCAGGGTCCAGGAGGTACTCGTCGGTGCACATGATCCCTGATTGCTCGGCCACGGCCAGGCCCTCGTCCTTGGTCAGCGCGCCTTCTGGCAGGAACGAGTAGTCGTAGCCGACAAACAGCGGCGCGACCGTCACTGGTCCATCCGCACCCCGCCACACTGGGTAAGGGTCCTCCGGCGTGAGGACGCCGATCCGCCGGCACATCGCAACCAGCGACTCATAGCGCGCCACCCCGCGGGCCGTGACCGGATCGGCCCGGCGCGACCACAGCTCATGGTTGCCCGGCACCCAGACGACCCGCTCGTAGCGGGCGGCGAGGACACCGAGCGCCCACTCGATCTGAGCGAACTGCTCCCCGACGTCTCCCGCGACGATCAGCCAGTCACCCGGCCCGCCCGCGGGCACCTGCTCGATCAGCGCCCGGTTCTTGGGGTGCGCGACGTGCAGGTCGCTCAGGGCGAGCAACCGAGGGAAAGCGTCAGGCACGTCACTCAAGCTACCTGGAAATCCGTTCCACAGTTTCCCCGGCGATGCGGCGACTGCGCCCAGGAGTCGCAACCGGGCGGCTAGCCTTGGGCATATGTCGGTTTCGTTGTGGATGGCGGGCGAGGTCTGGGATCGGGTGACCGGGACGCAGCCGGCCCCGCCCGTGTGGGAGGTCGGGGCCTGCGCGGGCGCGGCACTGCTCGCCATCGCGAACCAGCCGGCCTGGCACCTGACGCGCAACGCCATCACGATCGCCCATGAGGGCGGGCACGCGGTCGTCTCGCTGCTGACCGGGCGCCAGCTGCAGGGCATCCAGCTGCACGCGGACACGTCCGGGGTGACCTTGTCGCGGGGCAAGCCAACTGGGCCGGGCATGGTGGCGACGGCAGCCGCCGGGTACGTGTCGCCGTCCCTGCTTGGCCTGGGCGCGGCATGGCTGCTGACCACGCATCACGTGACGGCCATGCTGTGGCTGCTGCTCGTGCTGCTCGGCGCGACGTTCCTTGCCATCAGGAACGCCTACGGCGTGCTGGCGCTGCTGGTGACCCTGGGCACCGTCTTCGTCGTCAGCTACTTCGCCTCGATGACGGTGCAGGCCGCCTTCGGCTACGCGACGGCGTGGTTCCTGCTGCTCGGCGGGGTCCGCCCGGTCTTCGAGCTGCAGCGGCAGCGGCGGCAGGCAATCCGGCGGCGGCGGCCACTGAGCTCAGACGCCGACCAGCTCGCCCGGCTGACGGGCCTGCCCGGCGGGGCATGGGTCGCGATCTTCGGCATTGCCTGCGTGGCGGCGCTGGCAGTTGGCGCGCTGCTGCTCATCCCGCCATCCCTGGTGCACACGGTGCCGTCGCTGCTGCATAACCTGCCGCACTCTTCGTCAGCCTAGGAAGACCGCGACCTCGGCGCCGACCGGCAGGTGCTGGCGGTAGAAGCGGGCCGCGGCCAGAGTCAGGTGCACGCAGCCATCCGAGGGCTGGGTGAGGCTGCCCTGGCAGAAGGCAACCCCGCCGGGGGCGGAGAATACCGCCCACCCGCCGAGGTCGTGGAAGGCAGTGCTCCGGTAGCCCGGGCCGGCCTTGCTGGTGACGCGGAAGGTACCGGTGGGGGTGGCGTGCGGCTTGCCCGCCGGGCCTGGCTCGATCCGGACCGGGCCATAGGTGACCTTCCCGCTCGCCTGCAGCCAGCTGATCTTGCCGGTCAGGTCCACGCAGGCCGTCGCGACCGCGGGGCAATCGCGGCGCTCGCTCGCGGTGAGCGCCAGCGGCCCGCCGCTGCCGGCGGGCGCGCTCTTGGCCGGGTTGCCTGCCCTGGCCGCGGTGCTAAGCGCGAGGAGTGCCCGCGAGCGGACCAGCGCGGAGATACCTGAGACGACCCGGCGCGAGTCGGCCGCCCTGACCTGCTGGCGGTGCACGGCGAGGACGCAGGCGTAGCCGGTGACTGACAGGCTCGCGACGGCGACCAACACGGTCATCATCGCCCCGGCACGGCACACGGCGCGGCGACTACCGCTGCCCTCCCCTGTGCAGGGACTATTGCCAGCACCGCCCCGGTGCAACGCGGTCATCTCGCCTCCCCCGCCGGTGATCACCGCCGCACACTATTCAGCTACAGATTGCTACCACATTCGCACGTCAGCGCGCAAGCCCGGATTGCGCTTTGTGCACGTCATCCGGACGAGTCCAGCCTATCTCGGTGCGCATGCGGACGACCTTCGCGGGAACCCCGGCCACGACGCAGTGATCCGGGATCTCGCCGCGCACCACCGAGCCGGCGGCGACCACCACATTGCGGCCGATCCGGGCGCCGGGCAGCACGATCGCGCCGGCCCCCAGCCAGGTTCCCGAGCCGATGTGGACCGGGTTGTTGACCGGCCACTGGCGGCCGATTGGCGTGTCCGGGTCCTCGTAGCCGTGGTTCTGGTCGGTGATGTAGACGTACGGCCCGGTCCAGACGTCATCGGCGATGGTGATGTCAGCATGCGCGACGATGTGGCTGCCCCGGCCGATCACGCAGCGGTTGCCGATGCGCAGCACCGGGTCCGGCCCGAGGTCCTGCCCAGGGACGAGCCCGGCCGACACGGTGACGAAGGCCCCGATCACGGTGTCCTCCCCTACCGCGATCCAGTTCTCCCCGTAGACGGCCCCGGTGGGAAAGGCCATGACCGTCCCCCGGCCAAACTCGCGGAACGCCCGCCCGGCGGGCGTGCTGGCGGTGACCATCCCGGCTCCCTGGAACTCTCGCCAGGCCCAGTGAGCGGCCCAGCACATCAGGGCGTGCCGCCTGGCGGCGATCCGGTCCCTCAACTTCTTGAACGTCACCCCGGCATTGTCTCCGCAGTCGTCGTTAGCTGAGCGCGCGGGCTGGCTGGCCGGGATCATCGGTGACGATCACGGGCAGGGCGCGGCGCGCCGCCCCGACCCGGCGGCCCGACCGGTCGGCAGGGGCGACGCTCGCGGCCAGCTGGCCGCAGGCGCCGTCGATCTCGCGGCCCCGGGTGTCGCGAACGGTGACGGGCACCGAGTGGCTGGCGATCCGGGCGACGAACTCCTCCTGGACCCCGGGCAGTGACGCGGTCCAGCGCGAGCCTGGCGTCGGGTTGAGCGGGATGAGGTTCACGTGGGCGAGGTGCCCGGCCAGCAGCTCGCCCAGCAGGTCGGCCCGCCACGGCTGGTCGTTGACGTCGCGGATCAGGGCGTACTCGATTGACACGCGCCTGCCGGTGGCGGCCGCGTATCCCCAGGCGGCGTCGAGGACCTCCGCCACCTTCCAGCGGCGGTTCACTGGCACGAGCTCGTCACGCGCCTCGTCGTCCGGCGCGTGCAGGGACAGGGCAAGCGTGACCGCTAGGCCCTCGGCGGCGAGCTTGCCGATCGCCGGGACCAGCCCGACGGTGGAGACGGTCACCGAGCGCTGCGAGATGCCCAGGCCCCCGGGTACCGGGTCGGTCAGCCGGCGGACGGCCGCGACCACGTTCTTGTAGTTGGCCAGCGGCTCGCCCATCCCCATGAAGACGATGTTGGACACCCGGCCGCCGTCCGGCGCGAGGATGCGCTCGCCCGCCACCACCTGGGAGACAATCTCGGCGGTTGACAGGTTCCTGGTCAGGCCGGCCTGGCCCGTCGCGCAGAATGGGCAGGCCATCCCGCATCCCGCCTGCGACGAGACGCACATCGTGACCCGATCGGTGTACTTCATCAGGACGGACTCCACCAGCGCGCCGTCCAGGGCGCGCCACACCGTCTTGCGGGTCGCCCCCCGGTCGGCGCTCAGCGTGCGCTCCTCGGTGAGCAGCCGGGGCAGCAGCTCGGCTACCAGCTCCTCGCGCAGGCTGGCGGGCAGGTCCGTCATGTCGTCGGCCGAGTCGGTGTACCGCCCGAAGTAGTGACGCGACAGCTGGTCAGCACGGAACGGCCGCTCGCCGAGCTCGGCAACGGCTGACCTGCGCTCCGTCAGCTCGAGGTCGGCAAGATGGCGTGGCGGACGAGACACGAGTTCACCTCTTCGTGATTACTTGATGACTTTCCGATGTTACCTACACGTGGAGGCTTGATCGGGGAAGGCTAACCGGCGGATAGTAATCATATGGCAATATTGCGGTCTGGTCCGGAAGGCTCCCAGCCTCCGGCCACGCTGCTCGACAGCGTGAGCCCGTACGGCAGCCGTCGCCTTACGGTCGAGTATGACGGCATCACTACCGCCGCCTACCTTCATGACGAGTCATCGGTTATCGCAGCCACCTGGATTGCCAACCACGTGCGGGCGCCCCGCACGACCGACGCCAGGCGGCTGGGTGGCGGGCAGGCGCCCCTCATGCCCGCGAGCCGGACCAAGCACCCGCGGGGCAGGCCACCGCTGGACGCGGCGGCACTGCAGGCGCTGTGGTTCGAGGAGGGGGACGGCGTCGCGCTGCTCGAGCGCGGGACGCTGCTCGCCGTCATCCCCGGCTGGTCGGACCTGAGCCGCGGGATGCCGGGCTACTGCCGGGACGTCGTTGGCCAGACACCCTTCGGCTGGTCGCTCGACGATGCCCTCGAGGGCCTGGCGCCGCGGGTGGAGCGGGCCAAGGACTACTGGCAGTGGCGCCAGGAGCCGTCCGGCTGGGAGCAGTTCCAGGCGACCGCGCTCAGCCACCTGACCCGGCGGCTCGGGCCTGGGGCGCACTACTGGGACGCCGCGCAGGGCAAGCAGCCCTCGGTCGGCCTGTCGGAGCGCCCGCCCGAGCCGGGCCGGCCGTACACGGTGCTGTCGACGGTGGGGATGTCGGCCCAGCGGATGCCGGTCGTTGAGCAGGTTATCGACGATCCGAGCGGCTACTGCCGGGTCGAGCTCGCGCTCGCCACCACGCTGCCGCCGGGAACGGCGGCCCTGGTATTCCTGTGGCTAGCGGTGTACCCGTGGCGCGCGGTGACGTGGTTCGGTCCCGGGCACAACGTCCGCTGGTACGACCAGCCTGGCTCGTTCCCGCTCGGCGGCGGGCACGAGGCCGTGCTGCTGCTCGAGGATCCCTCCGGGCTGCCGGGGCCGGACGCCCCGGACCTGTCCGGGTTCACCGCGGGAGATGACCCGGTGCGCTGGCTGTGGATCGTTCCCATCACCGAGCGAGACCGCCAGCTCGCCCGGGAGCGCGGCTCGTCCAGCCTGGTCCGCCGGATGGCGATAGAGGGCCGGAGCTGGGTGGCTGGCCCGCGCACGGTGCCGGCCGGATAGCTCGCCCGCTGGGCAGGCCGACCGGGTTCCGGGGGGTCGCCCCCCCGGCCAGCACCACCTAACTCACCCGTGGATGTGGAGGTTGACGCCGAGGGGGATCAGCCACCAGAAGAACACCGCAAGCAGTGCGCTCGCGAGGGTCTTCAGCCAGCTAACGCTTAGGTAGTCGTGATCCCAGGCGAGCACGATTCCGATGAGGAAGTACGCCGCGATGATGATGAACCTGATCGTTTTCACAGGCCTGCTCTCCTTCAGGAAAATCCCGCAGGAACAACTGCCCAGAAATGGCTTTTTAAACGTTATGGACGGGGCGTGCGTTGCCTTAAAGGGAGCCATTCGCCTACTGATTCCATTGAGGTCACAGTGACACGTAGGGCCAGCGACAACGCGCCGGGTCAGGCGATTCTGCCCGCCGGCGGAGGCGGGACGGCCAGGTGGCGTTCCTAGCGGATGAAGGCGGCCAGCAGGAGCCAGGTGACGGGGGCGCAGATCACCAGCGAGTCCAGGCGGTCAAGCACGCCGCCGTGGCCGGGAAGCAGGCTGCCCATGTCCTTGAGGCCAAGGTCCCGCTTGATCATGGATTCCGCGAGGTCGCCGAGCACCGCCGCGGCGACCGCGGCCACTCCGGTGATGGCGCCCTGCCACCAGTAGCCATGCAGCAGAACCGGGAACAAGACCACGCCGGCCACGATCACCGTGAGTGCAGAGCCGGCGAGCCCTTCCCAGGTCTTCTTCGGGCTAATGGTGGGGGCCATCTTATGGGCGCCGCCGCGGCCCAGGGTGATCCCGGCGAAGTAGCCGCCGATGTCGCTGGCGATCGTCAAGACGACAAAGGTCAGCACCCGCCGGGGACCGTCGGCGGGAGTGAGCATCGCCGCGACCGTGGCCCCCGGCAGCGCCAGGTAGGCGGTGGCGAACACGGCCCCCGTGACGTCCTTGACGTAGCCGTCGGCACCGCCTGGAAGCCGCCAGGCGAGGATCGCGATGAGAGTGATCGCGAACACGGCCGCGACCGCCCCGCCGGCCGCCCAGTAGGCGCTGGTCACCATGGCGGCCCCGCCAAGCAGGACGGGGATGAACGGGATGCGGATCTCGCGGGCGCGCAGCGCTCCGGTCAGCTCGTGCAGACCGATGCCGAGCCCGAGGCCCATGTAGATGAGGAAGGTTGCCTTAACCGTGAAAAGGGTGAGAAGCGCGCCGCCGACCAGGGCGACCCCGACCGCGGCTGCCGCGGGCAGGTTACGTCCGGCCTTGATCCCTGACGGCTTGGGCGCGTCGCCAGGGTCGGTTGGCTCCCCTGGAGCCCCACCGGACGCGGCGGCAGTAGTTCTCACACTGCTCACACCTCGAGCAACTCGGTTTCCTTGTGCTTGAGCAGCTCATCAACCTGGCCGATGTAACTGTCGGTGAGCTCCTGCAGGTCACGCTCGGCCCGACGTACCTCGTCCTCGCCGGCCTCGCTGTTCTTCACCATCTTGTCCAGCGCGTCCTTAGCGTGACGGCGGACATTGCGGATGGAGACCCGGCTGTCCTCGGCCTTCGCGCGCGCGGTCTTGATGTACTCGCGGCGGCGCTCCTCGGTGAGCTCGGGAAAGATGACCCGGATGATCGCGCCGTCGTTGGACGGGTTCACCCCGAGGTCGCTGTTGCGGATGGCCTTCTCGATCGCGCTGAGCGAGGCCTTGTCGAAGGGCTGCACGACGATCATCCGGGGCTCAGGCACGTGGAACGAGGCGAGCTGGTTCAGCGGCGTGGGCGCACCGTAGTACTCGGCGGAGACCTTGTTGAAGATCCCCGGGTGAACCCGGCCCGTGCGGATGTTGCCGAAGTCCTCCTTGGCGACCGAGACCGCCTTGTCCATCTTTTCCTCGGCTTCGAGGAGGGTGTCATCGATCATCGTTACGGCTCCTGTGCGCACGCGAGGTCCTGGTGGCCTGCCCCGGATGGCCTTCTTCACAATATCGGAGGTTCACGGGAACGCGGAGCGGGCCGCGCCCAGTCATCGACTCCGGGTGCTGTCTCGCCAGGCGAGCACCGATGGCTGCCGCGAGCGGGAGGCCGTCAGCCTCCCTCGCGGCAGCCATTCACGCGGGCGCGCCGGGCCGGAGCCGCCGGTCAGGCCTGTCCGACCTGGAACCGGGCGAACCCCTGCACATCGACGCCGCCGGCCTTCAGGACCTGGGCGATGGTCTGCTTGTTGTCCTTCACGAAGGCCTGCTCGACCAGGACGACGTCCTTGTAGAAGCCGCCGACCCGGCCCTCGACGATCTTCGGGATCGCCTGCTCGGGCTTGCCCTCGTCGCGGGTGATCTGCTCGAAGATCCGCCGCTCCTTCTCGAGCACGTCGGCGGGCACGTCCTCGCGCTTGGTGTACTGCGGGCGCATGGCCGCGATCTGCTGGGCCAGGTCCCGGGCGACACCCTCGTTGTCCGCGGTCAGCTGGACGAGGACACCGAGGGTGGGCGGCAGGTCGCGGTCCGACTTGTGCAGGTAGCTGAGCACGTAGCCGCCCTGGAGGCGGGCGAACCGGCCAAGCTCGAGCTTCTCCTTGATCGAGGCGCTGGCGTCCTCGATCAGCTGCTCGACGGTCTTGCCCTCGTCGACCTGGGCGGCGAGCACGCCAAGCCGGTCGGTCGCCCCGCTGGCCAAGGCGGCCTTCGCGATCCTGGCGGCCAGGTCCTGGAACTGCTCGTTCTTCGCGACGAAGTCGGTCTCGCAGTTCACCTCGACGAGCACGCCGGCCGTCGTGCCGTCGAGCTCGGCCGTGACCAGGCCGTTGCCCGCGGTGCGGGCGGCACGCTTGCCCACGTCCTTGATGCCCTTGAGGCGAAGGATCTCGACGGCGGCGTCGAAGTCGCCGTCCGCCTCGGTGAGGGCGTTCTTGCAGTCCAGCATTCCGGCACCGGATAGCTCGCGCAGCCGCTTGACATCAGCGGCGCTTACATTCGCCATGTGTGTCGTCCCCTATTGCTTTTGTGTCTTGGCTCGTCAGGCGTCAGCGGTCTCGTCCGCCGCCGAGTTGCCAGCCTCGGCGTCCGCCGCAGTGACCTCGGCGGCAGCGGTTGCCTCGGCAGCGTCGGTCGCCTCGGCAGGAGCGGTTGCCTCGGCAGCGTCGGTCGCCTCGGCGGCGTCGGTCGCCTCGGCCTCCTGGACGGCGGTCTCGGCGGCCTCGGCCGCCTCAGCAATCTCGGTGGCGTTGGCGCCCTCCGCGGCCTCAGCGGTCACGGCGACTTCAGCGGTGAGGGGCTCAGCGGTGGCGTCCGGCTCGGCCGGCGCGGTGGTGCCGGCGCCCTCCAGGAGGTCACGCTCCCACTCAGCCAGCGGCTCCTCGCTGGTGAACTGGTCGCCGCCGGGCTTGGTGTCGGTCTCCGAGGCGCCGGCCCGGGCGATTAGGCCATCGGCGACCGCGTCCGCGACGACCCGGGTCAGCAGCGCCACGCTGCGGATCGCGTCGTCGTTGCCCGGGATCGGGTAGTTGACCTCATCCGGGTCGCAGTTCGTGTCGAGGATGGCGACGACCGGGATGCCCAGCTTGCGCGCCTCGTTGACCGCGATGTGCTCCTTCTTGGTGTCGACCACCCAGATGGCGCTCGGCACCTTGGCCATGTCGCGGATGCCGCCGAGGGTCTTGTCCAGCTTCTCCTTCTCGCGCTTGAGCTGGAGCAGTTCCTTCTTGGTCATGCCAGAGCCCGCGACGTCGTTGAAGTCGATCTCCTCGAGCTCCTTGAGCCGCTGCAGGCGCTTGAAGACGGTGGTGAAGTTCGTCAGCATCCCGCCCAGCCAGCGCTGGTTGACGTACGGCATGCCCACCCGGCGGGCCTGCTCGGCGATAGCCTCCTGGGCCTGCTTCTTCGTGCCGACGTAGAGGATCGTCCCGCCGTGCGCGACGGTCTCCTTGACGAACTCGTAGGCGCGGTCGATGTAGTCCAGCGACTGCTGGAGGTCGATGATGTAGATGCCGTTACGCTCGGTGAAGATGTAGCGCTTCATCTTGGGGTTCCACCGGCGGGTCTGGTGCCCGAAGTGGACGCCGCTCTCCAGGAGCTGCTTCATGGTAACGACTGGGGCCACGATCGCGGTCCTTCCTTCGTGCGCACCGTGGATCGCCTCCGACGGCACGCGGCTCGGTTGCTGCCTGGCGGCCGTGGAATCACGCACCATGCCGTCCAGCCAGGAGCCGACGGACCGAGTGGTGTGTCCCGCCACGCCGCGGACCATCGCCAGTTAGCGATCGGTCCAGGGCGCTGATGGCGGCCTACGGACGCGCGAATTGCGACCACCTCGCACGCCGCTGCGGAGTGCTGGTGAGGTGATCACTATCTAGGGTACTTGACATCGGTCCCGGACGCGCTCCCGAGTGGACGCTTTGCCGGGCAAGCTGCCGCTCAGGCGCGGGGGTGGGCCTGACGATAGCTGGCCTTCAGCCGGTCGGCCGACACGTGGGTGTAGATCTGGGTGGTGGCCGGCGAGGCGTGGCCCAGTATCTCCTGCACGCTGCGCAGGTCCGCGCCGCCTTCAAGCAGGTGGGTGGCGGCGGTGTGCCGGATGGCGTGCGGGCCCCCGTCCAGTCCGTCCCGCATCCGCGCGTGGACAACGCGCCGTGCCGTCCTGGGGTCAAGGCGTCCGCCCCGGGCGCCGAGGAACAGTGCGGTAACGCTACGCTCGTTAGCGATTACTGGCCGTCCTTCCTCCATCCATCTGCTCACCGCCCGCATCGCCGGTATCCCGACGGGGACGACGCGCTCCTTGCCCCCCTTGCCGAGGACCCTGATCGTGCGCCGCCCGTCATCAAGCGCCGCGAGGTCCATCCCGCACAGCTCGCTGACCCGGATCGCCGACGCGTAGAGCAGCTCCAGGATCGCGGCGTCGCGCAGGGCGAGCGCCGCCTCCGGCTGCCCCGGGCTGAGCTGCCGCACCTGGTCCTCGCAGGCGGCCAGGACGGACCTCATCGCCTCCTTGTGCAATACCCGTGGGAGCGTCCTGCGGGCCTTCGGTGTCCCGAGCTGGACCCCCGGGTCGCTGCTCAGCCAGCCCTGGCGGTACGCGAAGGCGGTGAACGCCCTGGCCGCCGCGCCGCGCCGCGCGAGCGTCGTTCGTGCCGCCCCGGCCTGGTGCTGGGCGGCCAGCCAGCCGCGCAGGGTAGGCGCGTCGAGCTGGCCAGGATCGGTGACACCGCACCGGACCGCGTGCGCAAGCAGTGACTGGACATCGCCGCGGTAAGCGCGAACGGTGTGCCTGGACAGGGCGCGCTCGGCCTCCAGGTGACGGCCGAAGGCGTCGGCCGCCGCCGCCAGCGGCGGCGGCAGCACCAGCGGCGGCGGAGGCGTCCCGGCGCCCTCCGGGCGCTGGCTTGACATTGCCATGCGCACCAGTGTCCCGCGAGCCGGCTGAGCGCGGAATGACCTTGCCCGTGTTTCTCAGGGAAAAGCAGGCACCGAGGGCGGCCGCCTTGGGCGACCTCCGCTCGTGCCGCACGGTCGTGGCCTGCGGGCCTATCCACGACTCGCGCGCCATCCGTGATCCGTGCGCTCAGCGAGGTCGTAGACCCTCAGCAGGGCCAGCTTCGCCAGCACGAGCTTCGGCTCCAGGCCCGCCCGGACCGCGATATCGGAGGTAGGCATGCCCGCTCCCCGGGCGGGCAGCGCGTCAAGCACCGTGGCCGCCGCCTGGTCGAGTGCGTCGCGGGCCAGGTCGGCGCGGCCGCGGTGGCTTCGCGGCGAGGTGGCGGCCGGGACGGCGTCGGGGACCGGCCCGGGCGGTCGCACCATCGGGTCCCGCCCGTTCTGCCCGTCTTGGCCATTGGCGGACAGCCGCTCGATCACCTCGTCGGCGTCGGTTACCAGCGTGCCTGCCCAGTCCCTGATGATGGAGTGGCAGCCCGCGGACAGGTCGGAGGTGACCGGTCCTGGCACTGCCATCAGCGGCCGGCCCAACCCAGCCGCGTGCCTGGCGGTGTTCAGCGCGCCGCTGCGCCGTCCCGCCTCCACGACCAGGGTTCCGCTCGTCATCGCGGCGATCACGCGGTTGCGGACTAGGAACCTGAGCCTGCCCGTCGGCCGTCCTGGCGGCCACTCGCTGATTACCGCGCCGGTGGCGGCGACCGCGTCTAGCAGGTCCTTGTGCCCGGCCGGATAGGGACGGTCCACTCCGCAGGCCATGACGGCCAGCGTCACCCCGCTGGCGGAGAGGGCACCGCGATGCGCGCAGCCGTCGATCCCGTAGGCGCCTCCTGAGATCACGGCCCAGCCGCGTCCCGCGACGGACGCGGCGATCTCGGCCGCCACGTAGCTGCCGTAGGCGGTCGCCGCCCTCGACCCGACGATCGCTAGCGAGCGCTGGGCCACTGTGGCGAGGTCGGTCAGCGCGCCGCGCACCCACAGCGCGTACGGCTCGCCGTCCGCCAGGTCGGCCAGCCCGGTGGGCCAGAGCGAGTCGGCCGGGCAAAGGAGCCGGTAGCCGCGCCCGGCCAGCCGGGTGAGGTCGTCCGCCTGGGGGATCTCCGCGAGCCGCAGCCGCCATCGCCGCAGGGCACGGGCGGCCGCGTCGGTCACGGTGGCGCTGGCCGGGAACCTGCCCTCCTTGATGGCCGCGACCGCGCGGGGGGCGCCGTGCCTCCTGACGGCGGCGGCCAGCCAGGGGTCGCCTGGCTCGGCCAGGTAGGTCAGCGCCGCCCGGGCAACCCTCTCGCCGTCGTCCGCCGCGCTCATCTGGTGCCTCGCGCTCATCTGGTATCCATTCATGGGCGAGCTCCCGTCCACAGGCCAAGGGCCTCGTTCACGATGTCGCGGGTCGGCCGGGGCCTGGCCTCGAGGTCGGCGATGGTCCAGGCAACCCGGATGACCTTGTCGGCGCCCCTGGCGCTGACCAGCCCGATCTCCATCGCGTGGTCGAGCTCGGCCAGCGCCGTGGGGTGCAGGGCGAAGGACTTGCGCAGCTCCGCACCTGGAACGTCCGCGTTGACTCGCCATGGGGTGCCGTTCAGCCGGCTGGCCGCGCGGTCTCGCGCCTGCGCCACTCGCCGGGCGACCACAGCGCTTGTCTCGGCGGATGCCACGTCGTGCAGCATCTGCGTCCGGCTCACCGGCCCCAGCCGGACCTTCACGTCCACCCGGTCGAGCAGCGGGCCTGACAGCCGTCCGAGGTACCTGCGCCGGGTAGCCGGACTGCACTCGCATCCCTGCCCGCCGGCGTCCGCCTTGGCGCAGGGGCACGGGTTGGCCGCGAGCACCAGGGCGAAACGGGCGGGGAACCGGGTGATGACCGCCTGCCGCGCGATGACCACCTCGCCGGCCTCCAGGGGCTGCCGCAGCGCGTCGAGCACATCCCGGTGGAACTCAGGCGCCTCGTCGAGGAACAGCACGCCGCGGTGCGCGAGCGACGCGGCCCCGGGCCGGATGGCGCCGTAGCTGCCGCCCCCGACGATCGCGGGCATGCTGGCCGTGTGGTGCGGGGCGCAGAACGGCGGCTCGGTGATCAGTCCCGCTCCCGGCCGCAGCGCCCCGGCCACGGAGTGGATCGAGGTGACCTCAAGGGCGGACGCCGGCTCAAGCGAGGGCAAGATGGTCGGCAGCCGCTCGGCCAGCATCGTCTTGCCCGCGCCAGGCGGCCCGATGAGTGAGAGGTTATGACCGCCCGCCGCGCAGACCTCGGCGGCCCGTCGCGCGTCGTACTGGCCGAGCACCTCAGACAGGTCCCGCCGGCGTGGCGGCGGCAGCGCTGCCGCCGCCACGCCGGCGTCCGTGACCGGCAGGGCCGGCTGCGGCCACGGGCCGCCGCGTAGCCACAGCGCCACGTCAAGCAGGCAGTCCGCGGCGACCACGCGCACGCCCGGCACCAGGCCTGCCTCCGCCCGGTTCTGCGGGGCCACGACGATCAGGGACTTGCCCGCCGCGGCGGCGGTGACGGCCGCGGGGAGCACTCCGGGAACCGGCCGGAGCCGGCCGTCAAGACCCAGTTCCGCGAGGAAGATGGCCTCCGGCGGCACTTGCATCGGTGGCGCCTTCTCATGCGGCTCCCCGTACTGTGGCGCGTCTCCCCAGGCGCCGAGGATCGCGATGGCGATCGCCATATCGAAGCCGCTGCCGTGCTTGGGCAGGCTGGCGGGCGACAGGCCCACGGTGATCTTCCTGTCTGGCCAGCCGAGCCTGCTGTTGACCATGGCCGCCCTGACGCGGTCCCTGGCCTCCCGCACGGCGGTGTCGGGCAGTCCCACGAGGATCGTCGCGGGTAGCCCGCCGCCCAGGTGGGCCTCGACCTCGACGAGGTGGCCTGCGACCCCGACAAGCGCGACCGCGTACGTCCGGGCTAGCCCCATCTAGCCCACCCCGCGAACGTGCTCGATGGTGTAGCCGCCCGCTGGGTCCCGCACCAGTCCGACCACGTCGACGCGGATGCGCTCGAACCTGATGCCGTGGGCGTTCAGCCAGGCGACGGCGAGCTGGCGCAGCCGCCTGCGCTTGGCCGCTCCGACGGCCTCAAGGGGCGTACCGTACCCGGTGCCTGAGCGGGTCTTCACCTCACAGACGACCAGCACGTGGCGCTCTACCGCCACGATGTCTAGCTCGCCTGCGGCGCATCGCCAGTTCCTGTCCAGGATCCGATAGCCGCAGCCCTTCAGGTAGTCAACCGCGGCCTGCTCGCCGTCTCGGCCGAGCGCGTCCTTGGCTCGCATGACCATGGGCCATCACCTCCGGAATCAACGGTGACTCCGTAGGGCGCCGGCTCTCGAATGGACTTTCCTGGCTGTGGATAAAGGTCATGGCGAGGGACAAGGCTGTGGATAACGAGGCTGGACTGTCGGCGGGCGATGCTTTAATGGCCCGGGGACCGCCATCTGCGCCCATCCCTTGTAACGGGAGTTTCTGGTGTGTCACGTCGGCGGATCGGGTTACGGGCGCGGGCGGGGAGCTGGTGGCCGCCGACAGCGGTGGGGCACCACGGCGACGGGCAGTGGTGAAGGTGCGCCGGACAGCGCTGACGCGCACCGCTGTCGGAGCCCGAGGTGAAGGGGCCGCCGGACAGCGGTGGCGGACGGCTGCGGTGAAGGTGCCGCGGACAGCGGTGGCGGACGGCCGCGACGGGCAGTGGTGAAGGTGCCGCGGACAGCGGTGGCGGACGGCCGCGACGGGCAGTGGTGAAGCTGCCGCGGACAGCGGTGGCGCACAGCTGCGGTGGGCTGAGGTACGCGATGCGTCATCGGGTGCGCCCAGGCAGCAGCGCGGTGACAGCGCGGGCAAGAACCCACGACAGCGGTGGCGCACCGCTGTCGGAGCCCGAGGTGAAGGTGCCGCGGACAGCGGTGACGCACAGCTGCGGTGGGCTGAGGTACGCGATGCGTCATCGGGTGCGCCCAGGCAGCAGCGCGGTGACAGCGCGGGCAAGGACCCACGACAGCGGTGGCGCACCGCTGTCGGAGCCCGAGGTGAAGGGGCGCCGGACAGCGGTGGCGGACGGCTGCGACGGGCAGTGGTGAAGGTGCGGCTGAGCTGGACCGGACCGGACTCCCCCGAGCCACGTTACCTGCCACCTACGCGCCGCAGGCCGGGCTTGATCGGGGATGAGTGCCTGGCCGGGCTAAGACACGCGCGCGGCGAGATTGCGGCTCGCGGCCGACGGGCTGGGACGGGGGAGGAAGAACGGGGCGGCCAGGGATCTGCCTGGACACGGTCTGGCGGCCGACCCTGATCGTCTCCTCGTAGTGCGCGATGTCCACCGGCGGACCCGATAGGACGCAGTACTCGGCGGTGCCTGAGTGGACGGCGACGCGCACCACCCGGCCACGGAAACGCACCCGGAACGACAGCCCGTTGATTCCCGGCGGCAGCTGAGGCCGGAACGACAGCCCCCCGTCGAGCGTGCGCAGCCCGCCGAAGCCGCCAACCAGCGCGGTCCATGCCCCGGCGAGCGAGGCGATGTGCAGCCCGTCTCGCGTGTTGTGCTCCCGGTCCTGCAGGTCGAGGAGCGCGGCCTCGGCCAGGTAGTCGTAGGCGAGTTGCAGGTGCCCGACCTCCGCAGCGATGACCGCCTGCGTGCAGGCGGAAAGCGAGGAGTCGCGTACCGTGAGCCCCTCGTAGTAGTCGAAGTTGCGGTGCTTCTCCTCGAGGGTGAACGCGTCAGAAAGCAGCTGCATCGCCAGGATGACGTCGGCCTGCTTCACCACCTGCTTGCGGTAGAGCTGGAAGTAGGGATAGTGCAGCAGCAGCGGGTAGTGGTCCTCGGGCGTGCCCTCGAAGTCCCACCGGGCATAGGTGGTGAACCCGTCATGCTGCGGGTGGACTCCAAGCGCCTCGTCATAGGGGATGTACATGTCCCGGGCGGCGTCGCGCCAGGCGGCGGTCTCCTCGGTGGTCACCCCCAGGTCGCGCGCCTCCTCCTGCAGCTTCTCCGCGAGGTCGGCGGCGTGGGCCAGGTTGTGCTGTGCCATCACGTTCGTGTAGAGGTTGTTGTCCTTGATCGCGCTGTACTCGTCGGGGCCGGTGACTCCCTCGAGGCGGAACCGGCCGTGCGCGTCGTGCTGCCCCAGTGACCGCCACAGGCGTGCGCTCTCTACCAGCAGCGGGAGCCCGACCGTGCGCTCGAATTCCTCGTCGCCGGTGACATCCAGGTACTTAACGACGGCGTGCGCGATGTCGGCGTTGATGTGAAAGGCCGCCGTCCCCGCGGGCCAGTAGCCCGAGCACTCCCTGCCCCTGATCGTCCGCCAGGGAAAGGCCGCACCGTCCAGGCCAAGCTCGCGCGCGTGAGCGCGCGCGTCGTCGAGCACCAGGCTGCGCCAGCGCAGTGCGTCGGCGGCGGCTCCCGGCTGGGTATAGATCAGCACCGGCAGCACGAACGTCTCGGTGTCCCAGAACGTGTGCCCGTCGTACCCGTTCCCGGTCAGCCCCTTCGCCGGGATGGGCCGGTTCTCGGCTCGCGCCGCGGACTGCAGGATGTGGAACAGCCCGAACCTGACGGCCTGCTGCACCTCGGCGTCGCCATCGACCTCGACATCCGCGCCTTCCCAGAACTCATCGAGGTACCCTCGCTGCTCTTCGAGCAGCCCGTCCCAGCCGCTGAGCTCGGCCGCCGCCAGCGCCCCGGTGACCTGGTCGGCAAGCGCGGACCTGGAGCGGGTGGAGGACCAGCCGTAGCCGAGGTACTTCACGAGCCGCAGCGACTCGCCCGCCTCGACCTGCGCGGCGACCAGGACGCGGGCCAGGTCGGGAAAGGCCTCCGACGACACCGACATGCGTTCGGGGCCAGCGACCTCATGCGACATGCCCGCGGCTATCCGTAGCTTGCTGGCCCGCGTCTCGTGCACGAGCACCGAGCGCGGCAGGTTCCCTGTGGTGCCCCTGTGCTCCAGGGACACGAGCGGCGAGGCAAGGGCGGCAGCCGCCCGCGGGTCGCCGGGCCGCTCGGGCATGTCCTCGTTGGCCACCAGTTCCGACATCAGGACCAGTCGCATCGCGTCGCCGACTGGCGTCACGGTGTAGCAGATGGCGGCGGTCGACCGCTGGGTCAGGGACACGAGCCTGACTGAGGTGACCCGCACCCGGTCCCCGGACGGCGAGGTCCAGTCGACGTGCCGGGTCAGCGTCCCGGCTCGCAGGTCCAGGGTCCGGCTATGGGAGTGCAGCGTGCCGTAGCGGACGTCGAACGGCTCGTCGTTGACCAGCAGCCTGATCACCTTGCCGTTGGTGACGTTGATGACCGTCTGGCCCACCTCGGGATACCCGTACCCGGCCTCGGCATAGGGCAGCGGGCGCTCCTCGTACACCGAGTTCAGGTAGGTGCCCGGCAGCCCGAATGGCTCGCCCTCGTCCAGGTTGGCCCGCAGCCCGATATGCCCGTTAGACAGCGCGAAGACCGACTCGCACTGTGCGAGCACGTCTAGGTCCAGCCCGGTCTCTGTCAGCGCCCACGGCTCGACGCCGTACTGCGGGTTGGTGATCACAGCAGCTCCGCCAGGTCCGCGACGACGATGTCCGCGCCGTGGGAGCGCAACTGGGCCGCCTGTCCGACCCGGTCCACCCCGACCACGGCGCCAAAGTTCCCCGCGCGGCCCGCCTCGACCCCGGCGAGCGCGTCCTCGAACACCGCCGCGGACCCGGGCTCGACGCCGAGCAGGTGCGCGGCGGCCAGGAAGGTGTCTGGAGCTGGCTTGCCGTGCAGCCCCCGCTCCTGGGCTACCAGGGCATCTACCTGCACGTCGAACAGGTCATGGACGCCGCCCGCCTCGAGCACCTGCGACGTGTTGGCCGATGAGGACACGATCGCGGTCTTCATCCCGGCCTTGCGGACGGCCGTCACGTAGCGCCGTGAGCCCTCGTAGACCTGGACCCCGTCCCGCTTGAGCACCTCGAGCACGAGGTCATTCTTGCGGTTGCTCAGCCCCCAGACGGTGGCGGTGCCTGACGGGTCATCGGGCGAGCCTTCCGGCAGCTCGATGTCCCGCGACTCGAGGAAGGATCGCGTGCCCTCGAGCCGCGGTTTCCCATCTACGTAGTTGTCGTAGTCATCAACCGGATCAAAAGGGACGAATTCCCCGTCGGCGCTCTCCGCCCGCGTTCGCAGGAACTCGTCAAACATTTGCTTCCACGCCTTGTCGTGCACGGTCGCGGTGCGAGTCACGACACCATCCATGTCGAACAGGCAGGCGGTCACGACCTCAGGAAGCCCAAGCATGCCCCAGTCCCTTCCTCATGCGGTCACCTGGGCCAGCGGCTACCCGGAGAACCCGGGCTTATCCTCTGGCAGCTCCAGGTCGCTCTTGGCGAGCTCCTCGATGTTGACGTCCTTGAAGGTGACGACCCGCACGTTCTTGACGAAGCGGGCCGGGCGGTACATGTCCCATACCCAGGCGTCTTGCATGACGACCTCGAAGAACACCTCGCCGTTGGCGGCGGCGCGCACGTTCATCTGGACGTCGTTCGTCAGGTAGAACCTGCGCTCGGTCTCGACGACATGAGTGAACAGGCCGACCACATCGCGGTACTCGCGGTAGAGCTGAAGCTCCATCTCGGCTTCATACTTCTCCAGGTCTTCCGCGCTCATGTCACCTATTCTCCCTCTAGTCCGGGCTCCGCGCGCCCGACTGTGCCAGCAGAAAGCGCTGGGCCAGTCCCAAGGACGCCGGGCCAGCCGAATAGCACTGGGCGCGCGCCGCCACGGCCGGCGATGCTCCCGGCCGGGCCGCATCTCGCCGGGCGCCTGCGGGCGCTCGCCCGTTACATACCCCCCGCAGGGGCGAAACCAATGCGCTTGATGGTGCTTGTTCACCGTGAGCGCCCGGGCGTGCCGGCCCGGCGCGCCCGGCGTCGGCCGGGCCCGCGACCGGTCCCAGCCCGGCGCTGTGGCGTGGCTTGTACCCATGCTGGACCATCTCACTTCGCAGCGTACGCCACCAATTGGGCTGCCGCTCACCTCTGGGCCCCCTAGGTCCACGGCGATTGGCCCGGGCAGCATGGCCTGCCCCTAATCGTGGCGTGGAGCCGACTCTCCCCCGGTTCTGGTCAGCCCCGCGTCGCCCAAGGCGCCCAGCCAGGCGACGCCGGACGCGGCGCTGCAGCCAGGCCAGCGGCACTGCCCCGGCGAAGCCGAGCGCCAGCGGGAGCGGCGTCGCGGCCTGCCGTACGGCGACACCGCGGTCAAGCGCGGCCACCGTGGCGGCGGACCCCCCGGGGGCGGTCGCTGAGGCGTTGAGCCTGGGCTGCTCGAAGGTGGCGGGGATGTTCAGGATGCGCCACTGGCTCTGCGGCCAGATGATCACGAACGCCCGGCCGAGCACGGCCTTCTCCGGGATCGCCCCGCCGCCGGGATCGCCCGTGTGCCCGCGCGAGTCAAAGGAGATGGCCCGGTGGTCGCCGAGCACCCACAGGCTGCCGGGCGGGACGACTATGTTGTACGGCCGGACATCCCCAGAGCCGGACTGGTTGCCCGGGTACAGATAGGACGACTCGTCCAGCGGCACGCCGTTAACGGTTACCTGGCCGCTGGCGTTGCAGCAGGCCACGTGGTCGCCGGGCAGCCCGATGACCCGCTTGATGTAGATGTCTCCCTGGCCTACGCCGAAAACCCCCGTAAGGTCATCCCAGAGGCGCACGAAAGGGTCTGACGGCGTCCCCGGGGCACCGGGGTTCCAGGTACCTGATCCGTCGAACACGACGATGTCGCCCCGATGGATGCCGCGGAAGTCGTAGACCATCTTGTTGACCAGCACCCGGTCGCCGATCGCCAGGGTGTTCTGCATCGACCCTGAGGGGATGTAGAACGCCTGGACCACGTAGGTCTTGATGACGAGGGTCAGGGTGAGGGCGATCGTGACCAGGGCGACGAACTCCACCAGGATGTTCCTGCCCCGCACCAGCGGGGTGGCCCGGTGCGCTCCGGGCCGCCTCCTGACGCTGAAGATGAGGCCGGGCGTGGACCGCGCTCCCCGCGGGGCCCGGTGGCCGCCGCGACGGTCCCGGCCATCGCCCCGACTGCCGCCGGTGCGGTCCTGGCTAGCACGAGCGCCGTCGGCGCCGATGGGCTGGCTTTGGGCGTCACCACCAGCGCCGCCGCCGGGGCGGTCGTGGCCGCTACCGCCGCCGGGGCGACGCTGGCTGTCGCCGCCGCTGCCGCCGACCCGATCCCAGCGGTCAGAACTGGTCCCGCCGGAGCGCCGCTGGCCGTCGCCACCGGCGCCTGCGGGGTGGTCCCTGCTGCCGCCAGGGGGGCTGCCGGCCCGGTCGGGTGAGCGCTCGGGCGGCCGCCCCACCGGGCCGAAGGCGTCGACTGAGGTGTCCCTGGCGCCCGCGGGGATCCATCGCCTGCGGCCGGGCCGGTTCAATGGAGAAGGTGGCCTGAAGCCATCGGCCGGGCCGGCAGCGCTCATTGACGTCCCCCCCGGCTCCGGACGGACCTCGCGACCCTCGTCAGTCATGGTTCCTGGAGCCTAGCGCGCCTACCTGAGGGAGCGGTGACCGCATGGGTAGCGCCGGTTACCGAACGGAAGGCGGGAAGCCGCCGACCGTGAGGGTCATTGCCGCAGATCGGGCGCTCGCGGCGCGCCGGGACCGTCGTCTTGGGGCACCGGGCCTACCCCGTGCCCGGACCGCCGGCGGCGCCAGAGGAGGACTCCGGCCGCGGCGCCCGCGCCGCCGGCCGCGGGGCCGTAACTGACAGCCGCCGTGCTCGCCTTCAGTGCCGCCTGCTGGAACGTGGCGGGGATCGGGAGGTCGCCAATCCGCGACGGTGGCCAGATGACCACGAACGCCCGCCCGACGACCTCGTTCTCCGGGATGGTGCCGTCGTAGCCGTCCATCGTGTGGTACCTGGAGTCGGCGGAGTCCGACCTGTGGTCACCGAGGACGAACAGCCGACCCGGCGGGACGACGATGTTGTACGGCTGCTGGTCGCCGGACCCGGACTGGTCCCCCGGATAGAGATAGGACGACTCGTTCAGTGCCACGCCGTTGACCGTGATCTGGCCCTGCGCGGTACAGCACATGACGTGGTCACCCGGCACCCCGATGACCCGCTTGACGTAGTCGGTCCCGGGCGCGGAAACGCCGACGAAGTTCCTGAAGTCGTCCCACACCCGCTCGACAGGGTCGCTCGGGGGCGGCGGCGGCTCCGGCCCCCACGACCCGTCGCCGCTGAAGACGACGATGTCGCCACGGGTGATGGGGCGCAGGTGGTAGACGAGCCGGTTAACCAGGATGCGGTCGCCGATCTGCAGCGTGTTCTCCATCGACCCGGACGGGATGACGAACACCTGGACGAAGAACGACTTGATCACGATCGTCAGGACAAGCGCGGCCACGATGACGACGAGCACCTCGCGGAACAGGGACCGCTTTCGCTTCGGCGGGGCACCCTCCGTGCCTGGATCACCCTCGCCAGGGCCGGCATCGGAGGCGTCGTCGCCGACCGCGGTGCCGTCGCTAGGCGCGGTGCCGTCGCTGGCGGCCTCGGCGGAGGCGAGGGCGGACGAGGCGACGCTGAGCGTGTCAGCGTCGCTGTCCTTGCCCCCGCTCGCGGCATCGAGGCCGATGCTGGCGGTCTCGGGATAAGCAGCAGGATCGGAGTCCGCTGGCTGCGCGGAGTAGGTGCCAGCCTCGTCTGACTGGCCCGGCTCGACGACGTCCATTGGCGAGCAGCCCTGTGATAACCAGTGGCTAGTTGCCGATGTTGTCCCGGCGCTCCTTGATGCGCGCTGCCTTGCCGCGCAGGTCGCGCAGGTAGTACAGCTTGGCCCGGCGGACGCGGCCACGGGTGACGACCTCGATCTTGTCGATCGACGGGCTGTGCACCGGGAAGGTCCGCTCGACGCCCACCCCGTAGCTGACCTTGCGCACGGTGAACGTCTCTCGCAGGCCAGCACCCTGGCGACCGATAACGAAGCCCTGGAACACCTGGATCCGGGAGCGGTTGCCCTCCGTCACCTTGACGTGCACCTTGAGGGTGTCGCCCGGGCGGAAGCTGGGAATGTCATCCCGAACCTGGGCCTGCTCAATCTCGGCGATCGCGGTATGCATGGAAGTTCCTCGTCTGATCAGGCACGCGCGTCAGCGGATGCCCGGGTGTAAGCCTGGTTTCGCCCTGCTACTGAAGCCCGTGCCGCTTCGCAAGCCGGCACTGCTTGCAGCCTGGGCAGCACCCCAGCAGAGGCAACGCCCGAACGGGCAGCGTTCTTTAGTGTGCCATACTTTCGCCACTAACCGGAAAACCAGCGTCCGACAGCACCTGGCGATCTCGCGCATCCAGCCCCTGATGGGCCGTGACCAGACGGTTTACCAGGTCGGGACGGACGGCCGCGGTCCGGCGCAGGGCCTCATCCCGCCGCCACCTGGCGATCTGGCTGTGGTTGCCGCTCAGCAGCACGTCCGGCACCTCGTGCCCGCGCCAGGTGCGCGGCCGCGTGTAGACCGGGCCCTCAAGCAGCCCGCTGCTCCCGTCTTCGCCGAACGAGTCGTCAGCGGCCGACCGCTCGTTGCCGAGCACGCCGGGCAGCAGGCGGCAGACCGCCTCGAGGATGACGCAGACGGCCACCTCGCCGCCAGCGAGGACGTAGTCGCCGATGCTGACCTCATCGACCGGCATCCGGGACCGCGCGTCGGCGACCACCCGCGAGTCGATCCCCTCGTAACGCCCGCAGGCGAACACCAGCCGGGACTCGCGGGCGTAGGCCGCGGCCAGTTCCTGCGTGAACGGCGTTCCGCTCGGGGTGGGGACGATGAGCCGCGCTCCCGTGGCGCCGTCCCGCTGGCTCGCGCCAGGCACGGCCAGCACCTCGTCCAGGGCCGTGCCCCAGACATCGGGCTTCATGACCATGCCAGGCCCGCCGCCGAACGGCGTGTCGTCGACGGTGTGATGCACGTCGGCGGCCCACTGGCGCAGGTCGTGCAGCTGGAAGTCAAGTTCGCCGCGGGCCGCGGCCTTCCCGATAAGGGACACGCCAAGTGGCCCGCTGCCGGCGGCAACCGCCCCGAAGTAGCCAGGGAAGATCGTGATGATGTCGACGCGCACTTCCGCTCCCGCTAATCGGAGGCCAGGCGCCTGGCCGTTAGGGGGCAGCGCGACCCCTGACCGGTCACTGTGCCTCGTCCGAGTTGAGCAGCCCCGGTGGCGGATCGATGACCAGGACTCCGCCACGGACGTCGACCTCGGTGACGATCGCCCGGACGAACGGCACCAGGATCTCCCCGGCACCGCTCACCGGGGAGATGGCAAGCAGGTCCTGGCCGTGATGCAGGACGTGGGTGACAACGCCAACGACCTCACCGCCGACCGTGCGGACGGTGAGGTCAATCAGTTCGTGATCGCGGAACTCGTCCGGGTCATCCAGCGCCCCGAGCAGCCCTGAGTCGACGCTCAGCCAGGTGCCGGTAAGCCCGCCAGCCACGGTGCGGTCGGCGATGCCCTTGAACCGCACGATCAGCTCGCCGGACTGCCAGCGGGTGGCCGCGACCGTCAGCGGGCCGACACCCGCCGGGTCGGTCTCCAGCTGGGTGCCCAGGGCGAACCTCGCTTCCGGGTCGTCGGTCCTGACCCCGACCACGAGCTCACCGCGCACCCCGTGCGGGCGACCGATCCTCCCGACAATGATCTGCATGCCCGGGACCTGCTAGCGCACCTCGCCGGTCTCCAGCAGGTCGATGCGAACGTGCCGGCCCCCGGCGAGGGAGCCGATCACCGTCCGCAGCGCACGGGCGGTACGCCCGCCCCTGCCGATGACCTTGCCCAGGTCTTCTGGGTGCACCCGCACCTCAAGTACGTTGCCGCGGCGCAGGTTGCGCTCCGAGACACGCACGTCGTCAGGGTGCGTGACGATGCCCCTGACCAGGTGCTCGAGCGCTTCCTCAAGCACCTCAGGCCTCGCTGCCGCCGTCGGCCGCCTCGGCCGCGGGCGCCGGCTTCTCGGCCGCAGGCGCCTCGGCCGCGGGGACCTCAGCTGCGGGGGCCTCGACCGCGGCCTCCTTCTTGGGCTTGGCCGCGGACCTCGCCGGGCGAGCGTCCTTCTTGGCCTCCTTGGCCTCCTTGGCCGCGAGGCTCTCCTTGGCGAGCTCCTCGTAACGGGCCTTCTTGTCGGCCTTCGGCTCGGCGACCTTGAGCGTGCCCTCGGCACCCGGCTCGCCCTTGAACTTCTGCCAGTCACCGGTGATCGTGAGCAGGTGCTTGACCGGGTCGGTCGGCTGCGCGCCGACGGACAGCCAGTGCTGGACGCGGTCGGAGTTGACGTCGATCACCGACGGCTCCTCCTTGGGGTGGTACTTGCCAATCTCCTCGATGGCACGCCCGTCGCGCTTGGTCCGCGAGTCCGCGACGACGATCCGGTAGTACGGGTCCCGGATCGCGCCCATGCGCTTGAGCTTGATCTTGACAGCCACGGCTGTGCTACTCCCTGCAAAAGGTAGGTACGTGTGTCGGGTACCCGCCAGCAGGGGAAAGCGCCGGCCGGACCGATCGGATGCGCCGGGCACGGGCGGACGAGGAGAGGGCGCCGCTTAGCCAGGCTTCAGCCATCCATTGTGCCAGAAGCGGGGCGTCCCGCGGTAATCGCCCGCCAGGCCGTCCGCGCCTCCCTCCAGCGGGCCTCACTGCCATCCGGCATTGTGCTTGAACCATCACCTAACACAGCGAACAGCATGAAACAGTTACATAACAGGCGCTCGCTTTGCTCGCCCCGCAGGCGAGACATGTGCCACCTTTGTCAACAATCGGTCCTTCAGAACAGCCGTTCGCAGAGCGAACACCGCGTGGCTCGTCCCTCACCCCGGGAGAGCCTCGCGGTCGGTGACAACCGGCCCAGACGGCCTGAGGGAGCAACCACGCAAGACCCGTCACGTTCAATGCCAGACCTCGCGGGACCCGGCCCCACCGCCGTGACCCCCTACACCTACATATCGCCGTAACTAGCCACATTCCCTCATGCGTCGGAGTGGGGCGATGTTAGCCTCAGGGGCGCGCGCAACGGGGCGACGTGCAAATCGATCCTTTGCGTGCCCGCTCGGCTACATCCCTAGAAACGGTGATGCGCCTGCCCCCCAGGCGACCCCCATAAGGAGAGATCGAGAGCATGACTGACCCCTCTGCTCAGTCCAGTAACACCCCGGAATCATCAGGGACCCTTTCCCGGCGCACCCTGTTTCGCGCGGCCGGCGTTGGCGCGGCCGCCGTTGGCGGCGGCGCGCTCCTTGACGCCTGCAGCTCCGGCCTCAAGGGCTCGACCAGCAGCTCAAGCTCTGGCGGGTCAAGCAGCGGTGGTGAGATCACCATTGGCTGGATCCACCCGCTGACCGGCTCGCTGTCTGGCTTCGGCGCTCCCGACAACTGGGTCACCGAGCAGATCAAGCAGACCGGCCCGTACAAGAATGGCTTCAAGATCGGCGGCAAGACCTACACCGTCACGATCAAGTCCTACGACAGCCAGTCCAGCGTCACCACCGCGGGCAACCTGGCCAAGCAGGCCATCCAGTCCGACAACGTGGACCTGCTGTTCGCGTCCTCCACCCCCGAGACCGTCAACGCGGTCGCCAGCCAGGCCGAGACCCTCGGCACGCCGCTGGTCTGCGCGAACATCCCGTGGGAGTCCTGGTACGCCAACCTGGGCGGCAACCCGGCCAAGCCGACCCTCACCCCCAAGTACACCGTCATGTACTTCCTCGGCGCCGAGCACCTCGTTGAGGCGTTCATCCCGATGTGGAACCGGATCGGCGCGAAGTACGGCAACAACCACCTCGTGGCGGCCGCGTTCCCCAACGACCCTGACGGCAACGCCTTCCGCGCGGTGTTCCCCCCGATCGCCCAGGCGGCCGGGTACACGATCGACCTGTCGACGCCCTACACCGACGGCCTGACGAACTACTCCTCGATGATCTCCGGGTTCAAGTCGGACAAGGCGGACTTCTTCACCAACGTGCCGCTGCCCCCCGACTTCGCCGTCATGTGGAAGCAGTCCGTCCAGCAGGGCTTCAGGCCGAAGCTGGCGACCGTGGCGAAGGTGCTGCTGTTCCCCTCGGACGCCTACTCCATGGGCGACATCGTCAACAACGTCGCCACCGACAGCTGGTGGGTGCCGACACTGCCCTGGCACTCGTCGTTCACCGGGCAGACCTGCACGGAACTGGCCGCCCTGTACACGAGCGACGGCCTCGGCCAGCCGAACGCGAACATAAGCAACTACACCCTGTTCGAGATCGCGCACGCCGCGTTCACCGCAGTGGACAACCCGCACGACCACAACGAGCTCGCCGCCGCCCTGCACAAGGTCAGCATCCCTGAAGCGGTCGCCGGGCCGATGGACTTCACCAGCCCGAAGGCCCCCGCCCCTGGCGTGGTCATCACGCCGCCGGTCGGCGTCCAGTGGCAAACGGGCGGCAAGTACCAGCTGACCTCCTACGTCGTCGACAACACGCTGCTGCCGAACGTCCCCCTCACCGGCGACCTGAAGCCCACCTTCACCTAGGCGGCACGCCTTCCTCGGCGGCCACGCCCGGTGCCCTGCGACCGCCGGGCACCCCGGTCAATACACTGACCCAGTGACGACAAATCATGATAATTCCGGCGAAATGATCAGGCTCGTGGTGCAGGGAAGCCGGGCGCTGGCGGCGGCTGGGCAGGCCGACATGGTGTGGGGTCACGCCTCGGTGCGCGACCCCGCCGGGCGCGGCGCCTGGATGAAGAGCTCGGGGTGGGGGCTTGAGGAGATCGAGGCCAGCCGGGTCGTGCTGGTCTCGCCCGATGGCCAGGTGCTCGAGGGGACCGGCAGGCGGCACATCGAGTACCCGATCCACACCGAGGTCATGGCGCGCCGCGACGACGTGGGGGCGGCCGTGCACACGCACTCCGACGCGGTCAACGCGTTCTCCGCGCTTGACGTCCCGCTCCGCCCGCTCAGCCACGCCGGATCGCTGTTCGCCTACCCCGACGTGCCCCGCTTCACCCTGACCGGCGGGCTTATCAGGGACCGCTCACTTGGCCAGGCGCTCGCGGACGCGCTCGGGTCGGCCCCGGCGTGCCTCATGCCGCAGCACGGCCTGGTGGCGGTCGGCCCGGACCTGCCGACGGCCGTCATGACCGCGATCCTGCTCGACCGGGCCTGCCGGACGCAGCTGACGGCGATGGCGGCCGGGCCGCTGCAGCGCTGGGGCGGCGAGGAGGACACCGTGGCCAAGCGGGCCGACGTCTGGTCCCCGGCCCAGATCCAGGCCGGCTGGGAGTACTGGCTCCGGGCCTCAGGCACGGCGCAGTAAGCTGCCCGGGCGGCAGGCCGGCGACTGGCCAGGCCAGCAAGCGCCGGTGGCGCGGTGCCCGGGGGACCACCGCGCCACGGCTCGAGGACGCCGCCGGCTACCCGGTACTACAAGACACCGACGGCCAGGTCCACTGCCCGTTGGGCGAGACCGTGAAGCCCCAGTTATTGCCGCTGCCGTTGGGAGTCGCCTTCATCACGTACTCGCTCGGATAGGTGGCGTTGACGTTCCAGGTGGAGTAGACGACCGCCGGGGACACCATGTTCACCGTCACGGTCCAGGTGCTTGAACCGGTGACCGAGACGTTGAGGTTGTACCAGTTGCTCCCGGACGAGCCCGCCGACAGCGTCGCCGTGCACGAGCCGCCCGAGCCGCCGCCGGACCCGCCGCCGCCCGAGCCGCCGCCGCCAGACGAGCCGCCGGAGTTGACGGTGACGCTGGAGTTACCGCTGCCGCCCCCGTAGGACTCGGTCGCGAGGATCTGGTAGTTGAGCGTGCCCAGGTTCATCCCGTGGCTGGCCCACGCGTTGATGAAGTTCTGCGTGGTAATGGTCCCGCTGCTGACCGGTGAGGTCCGGTACGCCAGGTACTGCTCGAACGTGCAGGAGTTGCCGGTGATGCATGGCTGGTTGACCTGCTGGTGCTCGTAGATGTTGTACGTGCCGCCGTCGCTGGTGACCTGGCCCTCGTAGGTACCGGCCGTGTTGGGCGAGCCGACGTAGTTCTCGGTGATGTAGTACTCGACCAGCGGGTTGGTCGACCAGCCGTAGAGCGAGATCAGCGAGGTCCCGCCGGACGCGCTGAGGCTGCTTGAGAAGCTGACCGTGTTGCTGCTGCCGGGATTCCAGCCGACGCCGTCGACGAAGTCGCCGATGCCGCTCCACGTGGTGGAGTAGCTGTTGGCCGAGTTCAGCGTGATGCAGGCCGACCCCTGGCCGTTGCTCCAGCTCTGGTAGAACATGCCACCATTCGTGCCGGTCTGGTTGGAGCAGATCTGGGTCGCGGCCCTGGCGCTGCCACCGGGAAGCATCGCCATCGCCACGGCCAGCAGTGCGGCGGCGAGGACGCCGAGCAGTGGCCTGATCCGGGTGGGTGGAGCCTTCATGCGCTCCCTCCTTAACTGTTGGTGACGTTAGTGTGAAATCACCGTCTTGTCCTGTCAATTACTTTCGGAAAAGTTTCGAAGATCAAATTAACCTCAATTTAACCAGGCTTAACAGCAGTTCCTCATAAAGAGACTGGTCAGGAAGCTAGATCGGTCGAAATATTTCGGGCACCCAAACAAATTTGGCCGCGGTCGCGGAGCCAGCTGAGGGCCGAAAATTTCGGAACGGGACGAAAATTTCGGTCATTAGGAACGGCCGGCTAGCGGCACTCGAACCGAGCGCCTAGTCGCCGTCACCGGCATCTAGCGCCAGTCATCCAGGCGGGGTGATGAGCGCCCAGGTGACCTTCCCGCCGAAGGCGGCGTCCTGATAGGAGTCCCACGCGTCGCTGAGGGCGGCGACGATCGCCAGGCCCCGGCCGCTTTCATCATCCGTCCCGGCGTCACCGGGCGTGGGCAGCGCCTCGATCGCGTCCCACACGTGCACGAGGACGCTCGCGCGGTCACTGAGCAGCCACAGTCGGACCGGCGGCTGCCGGGCCGGCCAGCCGGCCGCCCGCGTGGCGAGCACGGAGTTGGTGACGAGCTCGGAGACGACCAATTCCGCGGGCTCGGCGAGCTCCGCCAGCCGCCATTCGCCTAGTACGTTAACCACGTGCGCCCGTGCGCTCCCTGGCGCGGTATCCACGGCCCTCAGCTCCAGGTAATCTCGCCGCAGCCAGGAGCCAGGGCTGCGGTGATAGGGCGATACCGCGTGCGCCCCGGTGACTTCCATACGTCAGTGTTGGATCATCGAGTAGATCTTGTCAACGGCTTTCGGAAATATTTCGACATATTATTTTCGAAATTTTCGGCTACCTGCTTTCACGGGTTTGATTCGGTGATAATCGATGAGTACCGACAGTCACAGCGTGGTAGTAAACAGTTATGTCCCCCGTGAAGCTCAACCATGTCCTGGCTGGTGAGGCCATTCCCCAGGAATCCCGCCAGCTGATGGCCCGGCTAGACCGGCTGCGAACCTGGTCGCTGTCGCCGTCGTTCCTGGTGATCATCGGGCTAGGCTTCCTGTTTACCTTTTACGACATTTTCGACATCAACGTGAGCTTCGTGCAGACCTGTACCCAACTGGTGCGCGGCTGCACGCCGGCCACGGCGCTGAGCAGGCTGCCGATGCCCACGGCGCTCAACCTCATGGGCTATGTGATCGGCACTCTTATCCTCAGCCCGGTCTGCGACCGTATCGGCCGCAAGAACATGCTCCTGATCACGATGCTGATCACCGGCCTCGGGTCGCTTTACAGCGCACTGTCGCCTGACTATGTAAATTTCACGATTTCCCGTGTCCTCACTGGCGTCGGAATCGGCGCCGACCTGGCGATCGTGAACACGTACATCAGCGAGGTGTCCCCGCTAAGGTCGCGGGCCAAGTTCACCACCGTCGTCTTCATCAACTCCGCGCTTGGCGCGGTCGCGGGGATCTGGCTCGGGCTGCTCCTCACCACCGCCAGGGCGCCCTGGCCGGCCGGGCTGCCGTTCGCGGCCGCCAGCACGACGTTCACCGACGGCTGGCGCTGGATGTATGGCATCGGCGCGATCCTTGCCCTGGTCGCCATCGCCCTGCGGTCCGAGCTTCAGGAGTCGCCCCGCTGGCTTATCCAGCGCGGCCGGGTAGCCGCGGCCGCGCGGGTCATCGAGCAGATGGAGGCGCGCGACCTGCGCGCGGGCCCGCTCCCTGAACCGCTCACCGGGCACGTCCCCACGCACTGGCCGCAGGCCAGCCGCAGGCCGTTCTCCGACCTGCTGGCCAACCCGCTGTACCTGCGCCGTGCGATCTTGCTGTTCTGGCTGTGGTTCGCCGGCTACATCACCGTCTACGCCTTCGCCGCCGGCTTCACCTCGGTCCTCGCCTCCCTGAGGTACTCCCCACCCGAGGCCGGGGTCATCACGGCCATCGGGACGCTGGGATTCGTGGCCGAGGCCGCGGTGATGTCGTTCCTCGTGGAGAAGCTGGAGCGGAGGTACTGGCTGCCGATCGCCGCGGCGGTGACGCTGACCGGCGCGTTCATCCTCGCGGCCGCCGCAGGCCAGGCCGGCGTCGCGTTCGCAGGAGCGATCTTGATCTTTGTCGGCTTCAACCTCTGGGTTACCCCGACCTACGCGCTGACGGCGGAGAGCTTCCCGACCCGCGCCCGCTCCACCGGCTTCGGACTGGTCGACGGCACCGGCCACATCGGCGGCGGCATCGGGATCTTGGTGCTCGCGCCGCTGATACCGCACCTGTCGGTCTTCTGGGCGCTGCTGCTGATCTCCTGCTTCCTGGTCGTCGCGGCGATCCTCGCCCAGTTCACCACCCACACCCGCGGCCGGGTCCTCGAGCGGCTCTCCCCCTAGCAGCGGGCGCGGGGCGGCCTATCCCGGGGATGGCGTCGTGGCCCGGCTGCCCGTCATCGGTGCTGGCGACCGTCCAGGCCGACCCCGTCGGCCGGGGTGAAGGCGAGGAGCAAGTGGGCGTCGAGCTCGTCCGCGCTCGCGGGCAGCGGGCCGGCGGGCGCGAAGCCGCAGACGCAGGCCAGCGATCCGAAGGTCACCTCACGGGCGGCCTCGGCGTGCGCCCGGCCGTCGGGCGCCACGTCATCCAGGGGAATGAACACCTCGCCGAGGTGATCGGCCTTATCGCGGGGACCGCTGGCCTCGTACCCGCACGCGCACCTGTCCATCGCATGATCTCCCTTCCGTTCGCGTCATGGGTCGGTGATGAGGGCCCAGGTGACCTTGCCGCCGCGGCCGGCGGCCGGATAAGACCCCCAGTCCTGGCTGAGCGCGGCCACGATCGCCAGCCCGCGGCCGCTCTCGTCGTCCGGCCCGGCCTCGCGGGGGCTAGGCGGACGGGCCACCGCGTCCCACACCAGGACCAAGACCCGCCTGCCGTCGGTCAGCAGCCATAGCAGCACCGGCGGCGGCCGCATGGGCCAGTCCAGCTCCCGCGTCGCGAGCGCCGAGTTGCTCACCAGCTCGGACACGACCATTTCCGTAGCCTCGGTGAATTCCTTGAGGTGCCATTCACGCAATACGCTGCCAGCATGGCGCCGCGCGCTTCCTGGCGCGCTCGGCAGCGCGCCAAGCTCAAGCCGGGACCGCCACCGCCAGCTGCCTGGTCCTCGCTGATAGGGCGATAGCACGCCGGGCCACGTGACCTCCATCAGCGCCGTTTCACCGCCGCATCCGCCACCCCTCCACCCTTCCACCACGTGGACGCCTGCAGTCGACTGCAGTACAGGAAAACTATACTCGAAACGGCTCGGCCGGGCAGGTGAAAACACTCGCTTATCGAATTCGCCATTGCTGACCCGGCGATTATGGTGGCCCTTATGCGACCGTGGTTGAGGGTGGGTGACGCCATCGCGGGCATCGCAAAATACAATCGGGTCATGCCAATGCTGGAGAGGGTCAGCGCCCCGTCGCGAGCCGCCGGCCGCATGCCCTTGGATCGGTCATAGGACGACAAGCCCGGCAGGACGGAGAGATGGCATGCCCGCAACCCGCACGTTCCGTATCGCGGCGATTCCCGGAGACGGCGTCGGAAAGGAAGTGGTAGCCGCGGGCAGGGAGGTGCTCGACGCGCTCGGTGCCAGCAGTGGCTGGACGTTCGCGCTGGACTGGCAGGAGTTCGACTGGGGCTGCGACTACTACGCGCGAACCGGCCAGATGATGGCGGCCGGCGGCCTGGAGGTCCTCAGGGACTTCGACGCCATCTACTTCGGCGCGGTCGGCTGGCCGGGGGTACCCGATCACGTCAGCCTGTGGGGCCTGCGCCTGGCCATCTGCCAGAACTTCGACCAGTGGGCCAACGTCCGCCCGGTGCACTTCCTGCCGGGCGTGCGCAGCCCGTTGCGCCGGGCCGACGAGGCCGACCTGGACTGGGTGGTGGTCCGGGAGAACAGCGAGGGTGAGTACGCAGGGGCGGGCGGCAGGAACTTCGCCGGACGGGGCGCGGGCAGCGAGGTGGCGGTCCAGACGGCCCTGTTCACCGAGGCGGGCTGCGAGCGCATCATGCGCTTCGCCTTCGACCTGGCGCGCACTCGCGCCCGGCGCAAGGTCTCCAGCGTCACCAAGAGCAACGCACAGCAGTACGGCATGGTCTTGTGGGACGACGTCTTCAGGCGCGTGGCCGCGGACTACCCGGACGTGGAAACCGAGAGCGTCCTGGTGGACGCGATGGCCGCCAAGTTCGTCCTGCGCCCGCAGGACCTGTCCGTCGTCGTCGCCTCCAACCTGCACGCGGACATCCTGTCCGACCTCGGCAGCGCGCTGGCTGGCAGCCTTGGCCTGGCCGCGAGCGCCAACCTCAACCCCGAGCGGCGCTTCCCCAGCATGTTCGAGCCGGTGCACGGCTCGGCGCCGGACATCGCCGGGCAAGGCCTGGCCAACCCGATCGGCGCCGTCGGCAGCGCCGCCCTGATGCTGGAGCACCTGGGGCTGCCCGAGCAGGCGGCCCGGGTGCAGGCGGCGATCGAGGTGACCACCGCGGCCGGGATTGTCCCCCGTGACCTGGGCGGCACCGCGACCACGCACGACGTCACCAAGGCCCTGATCGAGGCGCTGACCAGCTGACCGGCATCACCGGGCACGGCCATGACTTCGACTGAAGACCGAGATTGGGGTAGTTCTTTCATGTGGCCGGGCCCGAGGAAGACGCAGACGAAGACGCCAACGGGGCCGCCAGCCTGGGCGGAGCCCCGGCGCGGAGCCGATGGCGCACCTGGCGGCACCGGCTAGCCAAGCCGGGCCGGCGGATCGTGATCCTGCTCATCCTGGCCGCGGTCGTCGAGTACCTGGTGGTGCCCGAGCTCGTGCACGCCAGCAAGGACGTGTACCTGCTTGGCCGGATCGACCTTTGGTGGGTCGTGCTTGGGACGGCCCTCGAGGGCCTGTCGCTGTTCTGCTACGCGATCTTGACCAAGGTGCTGCTGCCGCCCGGCCCCAAGCCGTCCTTGTCCCGGTTGTTCCGGATCGACCTGTCGGCGGCGGCCGTGGCCCACGTCATCCCGGCGGGGACGCTGGGCACGGCGGCGCTCGGCTTCAGGCTGTTCACCAACGAGGGCATCTCCGGCAATGACGCCGCGGTGATGATGGCGGCCAAGGGCGTCGGCTCAACCGTCGTGCTGAACGTCCTCTTGCTGGTCTCCCTGGTCATCTCCATCGGGCTGTCGGGATTCCGGTCAACCTACGCGACGATCACGATCGTCGGGACGATCGTGCTGGCGGGGGCGGCCGCCCTGGTGCTCGGCGTGGCCCGGGGCGGCGGGGTCGCGTCCCGGGCGCTGCGGGTCATCGGCGACAAGACTCCCGGCCTGAGTGGCGATCGCCTCGAGCACGCCGTGCTGGCGGCCAGGGACTCGTTCTCGCTGCTGGCCAGGGACAAGCGGATCATGAGCTGGGCGCTGGTATGGGCCTCGCTCAACTGGCTGCTTGATGCCGCCGCGCTGTGGTGCTTCGTCGCGGCATTCGGCTCGTTCATCAATCCGGTCGAGCTGTTCGCCGCCTACGGGATCGGCAACGTGGCCGGGGCGCTGCCGATCACGCCGGGCGGCCTTGGGGTCGTCGACTCGATCACGCCCGTCCTGCTCGTCGGCTTTGGCGCCACCTCCAGCGTGGCGACGCTTGGGGTGCTCGGCTGGCGGGTGGTTAACTTCTGGCTGCCGATCCCGACCGGGGCCGCCGCCTACGTGTCGCTGAAGGTCAGTCCGAGCTCGGGCGTGGGCGCCACGATCCGGTCGGTGGCCTCCAGCCTGTTTTCCTCGCGCAAGGCCGACTCGGACGGCGGCCCCGAGCCGTCCGCCGACGAGGCCAGGTCTCCCCATGAGGTCGAGCTGACCCCGGGCGAGCCCCGGCCGCCGGCCGACGGGGAGCAGGCCAGGCACGAGGTGGAATTGTCCGCCGACGGGTCCGGGTCGTCTCCTGACGGGCATGACCCTCGCCACGAGGCCGAGTTGCCGCCGGGCCAGTCCCCGTTGTCCCGGGGCAAGCGCGATCCTAGGAACTAGCCCCCTGGGACTGGTGCTCGCGCCGTAGCCGGCGCAGCATGGGCAGCGCGGCGAAGTAGCTGCCCGCCAGGGCGATGCCCCCGACGCCCAGGTCGATGGAGATCCTGCCCTCCTTGGCCCAGTAGACGTCCTTCAGGTCAAGCAGCAGGGCGAACTCGTCGCAAATGAGCGCCAGGCCGCTGCCGTAGCTGGCGGCGACCGCGGGATGCCGGCGATGGCGCTCCTCGCCCCGCACGGCGACCGCGCCGACGCCAACGAGCAGCGCGATGCCCCACATGTAGTGGTGCAGGTGCTCGCCCCCGACGCTGATGTTGCGAAAGGGGCCCTTGCCGGCCCGGATGGTGTAAGTCAGGCCGCGCAGGCCGACAAAGGTACCGGTAAAGGCCATCCAGCTGACCAGGGCTGAGCGCTGGGCCGGCTCGAGCTCTTCGTGGTAGGCCTGGCGGACGGCGCGGGGCCGCGGCACGATGTTCGTCACACGTCGCCCCTACCCAGGCGGGCAGGCGGCTATTTCCCGGGGGCGGCCGAGTCTTCCGGCATCAGGACGCTGTCGGCTCGAGGCGGGAGATGTCGGCCAGGCGCGGCCACAGGTACTCGAACGCCTCGCCCGCCTCCATGGCCGTGAGCCGTGAGAGCTCGCCGCTGCCCTGGATGGCCAGCGCGAGGTCGATGATCGGCCCTTCGCCGATTTCCCTCAGCGCCCGCTCCAGGCGGGTCTCCAAGCCTGGACCGAAGCGGGTGATGAGCGTGGCGAAAAGCCCCAGCTCGTCGTGGCGCGGGCCGGATCGCCGCGGCTGGCTCCAGGTCAGCTCACGCGGGTGCAGCTTGCCGAACTCGTGGCACCCGTCCCAGTAGCGGTCCGCGCCGGCGAACCGCACGACGGCCACCCGGCCCAGCCTGATCGCCGCGGCGCACTGCAGGCACGGCTCAAGCGTGGTCGTCAGGACGAGGTCCCTGCGTCCGCGGAACGGCATTCGCGCCAGCACGTTGATCTCCGCGTGCGCGAGCGAGGTGCCGAAGACCTCGCCGGCCGGTCCGTGGCTGTCCGCCACCCGGTTGCGTGCGGCGTGCAGGATCTCCCCGTCCGGGGTCGCGATGCACGCTCCCACGGCGATGTTCCCTGAGCGCAGCGCTTCCCACGCCTGCCCGAACGCCACCAGCCACGCCTGGTCAAGGTCCGCCCACGCCCGCGCGGCCCCGGTCGGCCCATCCGTCGGCACTGTACCCATTTACTCACAGTCGTCCTTCGGCCTCGCTGCGTCAAGGGCGGCGGTCGCGATCGGCTGCCGTGATCGCCTGCCTGAGGCTCTACTCGCGCCTCAGGCAGGACTGAGGGAGGGAACGTTATGGCTGCTGGGCGCGAGTTACCTGGACGCGGACCTGGCCGCCCTCGCCCACGGGCTGGGGGGCGGCGGTAAGCTCCGCGGCCGGCCGCAGCCGGACGTCGGTGGCCAGGGTCTCGCCCGCGATGAACGCCTGGTGGGCGCGCACCGCGTCGGCGACCGGGCCGTCCGCGCCGATGACCAGCGTGATCCGGTCCGAGACGTCGAGGCTGGCGTCCTTGCGGGCCTGCTGGATCACGCGCACGACGTCGCGGGCCGTGCCCTCGGCCGCCAGCTCCGGCGTGACCAGCGCGTCCAGCGCGATCAGGCCACCGCTGCCGGGCAGCGCGGTCGTCGAGCCCGGGTCGGCCGCCGTGAGCTTCAGCTCGTACTCGCCCGGCTGCAGCCCGACCCCGCCCGCCGTCACGACGTCATCGGCCGACACCGACCAGTCGCCCGCCTTGACCGCCTTGATGACCTCCTGGACCTGCTTGCCCAGCCGCGGGCCCAGGGCACGCGGGTTGACCGTGAGCGTCGTGGTCCCGAGCGAGGCCGGGTCAGCGACGAGGATCAGGTCCTTAACGTTGACCTCGTCCTTGACGATGTCGGCGAACTCGGCCAGCGCGCTCGCCCGGGGGTCGGCCACGGTCAGGCTGGCCAGCGGCAGGCGCACCCGCAGCTGCTGGTTCTTGCGCAGCCCGAGGGCGGCACTGCACACCGCGCGAGTCAGGTCCATCGTGCCGGCCAGGGCCTCGTCCTGCGGCCAGCCCTCGACCGACGGCCAGTCGGTCAGGTGCACGCTCTCGCCCCCGGTCAGGCCACGCCAGATCATCTCGGCGGTCATCGGCAGCAACGGCGCCGCCGCCCGGGTCACCGTCTCCAGCACCGTGTACAGGGTGTCGAGCGCGGCCCGGTCGCCCGCCCAGAAGCGATCGCGCGATCGCCGGATGTACCAGTTGGTCAGCAGCTCCACGTAGTCACGCAGCGCCCCGCAGGCCCCGGCGATGTCGAAGACGTCCAGCCTCGAGGCAAGTTCCTCCACCAGCGTCCTGGTCTTGCCCAGGATGTACAGGTCGAGGACGTTCTCGCTGCTCGTGCTGGCGGAAGCCCGGTAGCTCTCCGCGTTGGCGTAAAGCGCGAAGAAGTAATACGAGTTCCACAGCGGCAGCAGCGCCTGCCTTACCCCCTCCCTGATGCCCTGCTCGGACACGATCAGGTTGCCGCCGCGCACGATCGGGGAGGCCATCAGGAACCAGCGCATCGCGTCCGAGCCGTAGGTGTTGAAGACCTCGTTGACGTCGGGGTAGTTGCGCAGGCTCTTGGACATCTTGCGGCCGTCCTCGCCAAGCACGATGCCATGCGACAGGCAGGTGCGAAAGGCCGGCCGGTCGAACAGCGCCGTCGCCAGCACGTGCAGCGTGTAGAACCAGCCGCGGGTCTGCCCGATGTACTCCACGATGAAGTCGCCCGGGTAGTGGCCATCGAACCACTCCCGGTTCTCGAACGGGTAGTGCACCTGCGCGAACGGCATGGAGCCGGACTCGAACCAGCAGTCAAGCACCTCTGGCACCCGCCGCATCGTCGAGCGGCCCGTCGGGTCGTCCGGGTTGGGCCGGGTCAGGCCGTCGATGCTCGGCCGGTGCAGGTCATCGGGGCGTACCCCGAAGTCCCGCTCCAGCTCATCCAGGCTCCCGTACACGTCGGTCCGCGGGTAGTCCGGGTCGTCGCTCATCCACACCGGGATCGGCGAGCCCCAGAACCTGTTCCTGCTGATCGACCAGTCGCGGGCGTTGGACAGCCACTTGCCGAACTGCCCGTCCCTGACGTGCTCG
>Ga0335075_10001076_pt1 | contig 46038 bp, 44 predicted proteins | sample Lox_Sample_24_FD_206723 | JGI IMG/M metagenome (GOLD analysis project Ga0335075, IMG submission 206723) | Soil microbial communities from Loxahatchee National Wildlife Refuge, Florida, United States - Lox_Sample_2.4 | ecosystem: Environmental > Terrestrial > Soil > Wetlands | place: USA... | reverse complement strand
CGCGACCGTCGGCAGCCAGTAGCGGCGCGATCACGAAATTCAGCTGCGCATCCCGGCGCAGCGAGACGGCGCACTCGAATGCGGTCTGCAAGCGGCAATACGCAGCCTCGGCAGTATCGGCCGAGCCGGTCAGCATGGCGGTCAGCTCCCGAGCGCATGCCCGACGCACGAGTGGCAGCGAACCTGCAGGAGATAATGCGGGTGAGGCCCCCGCATCGATCCCGCGAAGGACGGCCACCATGCCGGAAACTTCAGTGCCGCGCCCGGACCCGACACAACCGGCCACGGTTCGGATCCCGCAAGCCCCGCCATCTGTCAGGTACGCGCAGGTCGTGTTGTTCCTGCAGGCCGGCATCTGGGCGCTGGGGGCGATCTTGGGTGTCGTCGGCGAAGTCGCGGCTGTGACTGGAGTCCTGCACGGCAAGTCGTGGGTGCTCGTTGTCCTGGCCATCGGCTGGTCGGCTTTCGCGGCCATCATGGCGACGGTGAAGACGCTGCTAGCCGCGCGTCTGGGGCGCGGTCGATCCCGGCTGGCGAGGACAGCCGTGATAACCGTCGAACTCGCGATGACCTGCTTTGGCGTGCTGTGGTTCTTCGACGGGGTCTACTCCGGCTCCGGCCTCCCAGCAGACATGTTCAGCCTGGCGGGCCTCGGCGGTGCCGCTCTGTCGCTAGCGGCAGCCCTGGTCTTGACGGGTCCTCGCGCCAGGCAGCATGCCGCAACCCACGCTGTCCGGCCCGAGGCCACGGGACCCGGCCCCGCATCCGGGCCAGCGTCGTTCTGGCGGACATCCAAGCTGGCGCCAGCATGACCACCGCCCAGAAGGCTACAAGCGCGAAGGCTGGTGGACCTCGCCGGATCACAGTCCTGACGGCGCGCGGATCCGCGTAGGCGCGACGCACCGCAAGCTGTCCACGATCCTGAACGCCTTGTTTGACGCGGGGCTGGAAGCCGAGCGCTTCGTCGGGCCGCCGGCCCCGGTTCCGACGTTCCTGCTATGGCGGTGCGGACGCCGCTGAGGTTTCGTACAGAGCTCCGCCGGCCGGTGTCCATTGCCGGCATTGCCACTCGTCGAGGGAGTGACGGGCAGCCCAACCGCTCGCCCGGAAGCAGCACAACCCGATCGAATGGAGCACGCAATGATGCCGTTTCAGAGCTATCAGCTGTGGCAGATCGAACGGCCCAAGACGCCCGCCGAGCACTATGCTGCCGACCTGCAGCGTGGCCTGTTCGCGGCCGCAGTGTCACGATCGGTGCGGCACACGGCCAGGAGGACCGTCGAGGTGACAGGCCGTTCCCGGCTGCTGCTCGCTCGTGCCGCCCGGCTCGGTGCAGCCACTCCCGCAGCACGCGTGCCAGGCTGGCTGCGTGCCGGGGTTCAGCTGCGGGAATTGAGGAGCAGCCACGCGCCACCGGACACGACGTCGGTCTCGGTGCCGCGGACGCGGACGGCTGAGTCGTCGTCGAGGGCGTAGACCGGAAAATCAAGCTTCGCCGCGGCCTCTTCAATCCACGCAGGAGTCCGGTCCGGGAAGTCAGGCGAGTTCAAGTGCGGCTTGAGGTACCAGTCGAACAGCCCGAATGGGGACCGGGGCCGCGCCTCGCCGAGGATGCTGAGGTCCTCGTGCTCGCCGAACGCCTCGCCTGTCGTCTCGGACAGGTGACGACTGAAGATCATCGAGCCGGCACTCATACCGACGTAGATCTTCGACTCCACGATCGCCGCCATCTCAGCGGCGAGGCCATTGACGATGATGCTGTTCGCCAGATGGTAGTGATTGCCGCCTTCGGCGTAGATGACATCGGCGTACCGCAGTCGTTCGAGGACCATCGGCCTGGGCAGGCCGTTCAGCTCCAGGATGTCGAGTTCTCGCCAGCCGAGGCCGTACAGTCGGCTCAGGTCTTCGATGAACCAGCCGTGATCCCCCGCCGCCGCGACCGAGGCCGTGGGAATGAGCGCCACGGACACATCCGCGAACGGCTTGCCGATGAGGTCCGCGAGCGCGGACCTGAGTATCTCGTTCCGGATACCCGACGACGTCAGCAGCATCCTGCGCACATGTCGGAGTCTAGGGCAGCGGCCTGCCGGAGATCCGCGACCGGCCTAGTGGTCGCACCGGCCTGACGCTGAAAACGCTGAACCAGGATCTCCGGTCCGGCGTGTCAGCGCCCGGCTTACTTCACTGTGACGGTGCCGACCTTCGCATGCTCGAGCGTCTTACCTGCGGAATCCTGCACCAGAGCTTCGATGGTGTAGATACCGGCTGTCGGGGTCGCCGACCAAGCGTAAGACACGTTCAGCGTCGACTGTGGCGCGACATTCTGGCCGGTCTGCGACTGGGATCCCACGACGTTGCCGGCTGAGTCAAAGATCTTGGTGACCAGCGTCAGGTTGGAGGCCATGGTCGGGCCGAGGTTCTTAAAGTCAACCGTGACGTTGGTCAATGTTCCCGACGTCGAAGGAGAGGGCGAGATCGCTTGCAGCGAGATGTTGACCGGTCCGGTCGGAGCCGGGCCAGTCGGGGACGCTGACGGACTGGCCGGGGCCGGGCTCGTCGGGGCCGGGCTCGTCGGGCTCGCCGACGTTGACGGGCTGGCCTGGCCGGCCGGGGTCGAGGATGGGGTCGCGGTCGCAGTCGCGGACTGACTGGCCGGGCCGGCCTGAATACGAGTGGCAGCGGGTACGCCGCGTCCTGCCACGTTGACCGAGAACGAGTGGGTCGCCAGGCCCGCCCCGCCGTGCCACAGCTCGAAACCGGCCTCTACGTCGATGAGGTACCACGAAGGGCTGATGTAGCCGCGGCTGACCGCGTCGGCGATGATGGGCTGCAGATCCAGGTGGCTGACCGAGGTGGTGCCGGTGGTCATCGTGTAGGAGACGGTGTTCCAGCCCTGGTTGCCGAACCACACGTTGTAGCCACGACCGCCGACGCTGACATTCCTCGCCACCTTGGAGCCGAAGGGCTGCACGGGGCCGTTGTGGTTCAGCCAGATCATCAGCTCGGTGCCGTTGGGCTGGCCGGTGGTGGTGGGGGTCTTGTTGAACCAGATGTCGTAGGCCACGTCATAGTCGTTGCTGCCGCCCGGCTGGGCCGTACTCCAGCTCGTGGTGACCGTGCCGGGGCGGATGTCAGAGACCTCAATGGGGAAACCGCTGCCGGGCGTGCACGCGCCCCAGTGGCAGCCCTTGTAGAGGGCCGGATAGCCGCCGGGTGCGCCGTAGGTGGAGTTCGCGATCGAGGACTTCGCCACTATGAAACCGGCGCTGCCGTCGGTGGTGATGCACTCGGGGGCACCGGAGCCCCACTCGTTGTTCTCGGCCGTGTAGCCCCTGCTATCGACGGCAGCGGTCTGCGATTGACACAGCGTTTTAGGGGTGACAGCTGCCTCGGAACTGGCGGCAGGCAAGCTCACGGCCACGATGCCGCCTGCCGCCATCAGTGCGGCAGCTAGCACGGCGGCTCGTGCAAAAGGGGTAAGTCTCGTAAGCGGGGCCATACGCCCAAGAGCGTAGAGAAACGCCACGCTCAAATCGCCGTACGAACGACTGACCTTTGCCTCGATCAGTTGGCGGGATACCGCCTACCTCAATTGAGGTACGAGCCCGAGCACAGGGCTTGAGGGCTACCGGTAACCGCGCTTCAGCAAGTACTTCGCTCCCGCCTCGAAGCCGTCAGGGCTCAGCAGTTCGAAGCCGAAGGCATCGGCCAGCCGGTCGGTCGTGTTGAACGCAGCGCAGACCGCCAGAGCGTCCTCGATTTGCTGACGTGAGACACCCGCGGACAGAACTTGCCGCATGTCCTCGGCGTCCGCCGTTCCCTCCCGGGTCAGCTTGCCGAGCATCCGGAGCGTTGCCCGCAGGCCGTCTTCGATCGGGGCCGATTCGAGGTCAGTCAGGACTGCCTGAACCTTCCCGCCGTCCCGGTGTGCCTGACCCGCGGTCGCGGTGTGCGCGCCGATACAGAAGGCACACTCGTTCACCTTCGACACGTAGGCCGCCATCAGCTCACGGTCAGCCACCGACCAGGCGGACGGCCCGCGCATCGCCTCGTGGGTGAACTTCTTCGCCTGAGCGCCATAGAAGTCGGGCCGGTAGAAGACCACCTTGGCGGCGTCTGGTACCGGCTGCCCGGAGAACGTGCGGATGAGCGCGAACAGCAGCTTGGTTCCGGGGCTGTAACCGCGGTTAAGGATCTCGAGTCGCATTATCCGGCCTCCCCGTTCGCAGTCGCTTCGGCCAGGGCTGCGAGTGCTGCTTCATACTGACGGGCAGACTGGCCGACTGCAGCGGCTATTACCAGCTCGAAGAGCTGGTCTTCACTGAAGCCCGCCGCCTTTGCCGCATCAAAGTCCCCAAGGGTGACCTGCGCCGGCCTCGTGGCGACCTTGCCGATCAGCGTGCCCAATGGTGAGGGAACGTCGGAGTTCCTGTACGCACGAGCCCGCTGCTCCGCGGTTGCCCTCCCCTCGTGGGCCAGGACGCCTTCCACCAACGCTCCGAAAGCTGCTCGCTTTGTGTCCTCATCCGCCACGGCGCCTCCGCCTCCTCTCCGGCTCGGCTGACTGCCCCGTTTACCCAACGATCGGCCCGCTACCGAACCTGACACGCCGCCGCAGGGAAATGTGCCGGCAGGCCCGGCGGGAAATGAGGAGGCGCGACAATTGATTACCAAACCGTCGGGCTGACAGAGGAGTTCCGATCGCCACCCAGGAGGATGTTCGTCGCATCGCGCTGTCGCTGCCGCAGGCAAGCGAGTCTGCGGATCACTTCGGCTTCGGCGTGCTCAACAAGGGAAAGCTGAAGGGCTTCGCCTGGGCCTGGAACGAGCGGATCGAACCGAAGAAGCCGAGGGTGCCCAACCCGGAGGTGCTCGCGGTGCGTGTTGCCAGCCAGGCGGAGAAGGAGGCATTGCTGGCAGCCGATCCGGAGAAGTTCTTCACCGAGCCGCACTACAACGGCTTCCCCGCGGTGCTGGTCCGGCTCCCATCGATCGACACTGGCGAACTCGCGGAGCTGATCACCGATGCCTGGCGGTGCCAGGCGCCCCGCGCCCTCGCTGCCGAGCTCGCCCGCCCTCCGCAGATTTAACGGCACTGAAACGCGGGTCGCATATGTTCCCGTGGTGATTACTGACCGGAACATCGCGGTGGACGACCCGAGCAGTCCTGACGTCGCGGCGCTGCTGGCTCGGCACCTGCGGTTCTCGCTCGCACAGACCCCGGCGGAGTACAGCTTCGCGCTGGACCAGGGCGGGCTGGCCGATGAGGCTGTCACATTGTTCTGTTTCAGGGAGCACGGCACGCTGCTCGGCATCGGCGCGATCAAGCAGCTCGGACCGCGCGATGCGGAGATCAAGTCGATGCATACGGCGGAGGCGGCACGCGGCCGCGGCATCGGGCGGGCCCTGCTGAACCACCTGGTCGAGGTGGCCCGCAGCCGGGGCTGCCGACGGGTGAGCCTGGAAACCGGCACTACGGAGGGATTCGCTCCGGCCAGGGCGCTGTATGCGAGCACGGGCTTTGTGCCGTGCGGCCCGTTTGCTGACTATCAGCCGAGCGAGCACAACACCTTCATGACAATGGACCTCGACCCGGCCTAGACCACCGGCTACTGCAAGGTGGATCACCGTGGCTACTCGCCCGCATCCTGAAGGAAACTCTCGAGCGAGAGACCGGTTACGACACCGCCAGAGAGGACAGCCTGACCGTGTTACAGGAAAGCCGGAGGCGGCGTGCGAGTTGTGGTGGTCGGGGCAGGCTTCGCCGGGCTCATGGCAGCGTGGCGGCTAACCCAGCGCGGCTGCGAGGTCATAGTGCTCGAGGCACGGGACCGGGTTGGTGGCCGGGTGTGGTCGCAGGAACTGATCCCCGGCGATCGGCGGACCGTCATCGAGCGAGGCGCCGAGTTCGTGCTGGATGGCTACGACGTCCTGCGCGCGGTGCTGGCCGAACTCGGTTTGGAACTCGCGGGCACCGTGATGTCCTACTACGAACGGGAGCCACGCGGCGGCGGGCCGGTTTCCCCATTGGAGGTGGACGACTGTGCTGCCTGGGTAGCTACCGCGGCGGCCGCTGCCCCGCCGGGTACTTCCCTCGCTGAGGTGGCCGGCAGCTGGGCCGGGCGGCCCGCTCTGCTGGCTGCTTACCTGTCTCGGATGGAGACAACGTCAGGGGCTAGCGCCGACCGGCTTGCCGCCGCTGTGGCCCAGGACGCGACGGCTGGATTCGGTCCGCGGCCAAGCTGGCGAGTCGCAGGCGGCAACCAGCAGGTGGCAACGGGCCTGGCCGAGCGACTCGGCACGGCGGTGCAGCTGGCCAGCCCGGTCCGCGCCGTACGGCGGGACCACCTCGGCGTGCACCTGAGTATTCCCGGCGGAACCGTGACCGCGGACGCCGCGGTCATCGCGGTCCCGATGGCAGTACTACGCCGGCTGCCGATCGTGCCGCCCGTCCCCGGCCGCCAGCGGGCGGCGTGGGAGCGCAGCGGGCTCGCGCACAACGCCAAGCTCCACATGCCGCTGAACCGGGCGGCCGCGGCGTCCGCCGTGCAGAGCGTGCCGGGCCGGTTCTGGACCTGGACCGCGGCCGACGCGACCGGGCAGGTCCAGCCGGTCCTGCACGCGTTCGCCGGGACAGAGCAGGGCCTGGCCGCCCTGGCTGTCGCTGAGGGGCCGGCCACCTGGGCGGCACAAGCCGCGGCGCTGCGTCCGGAACTGGATGCCGATCAGGCCAGGGCGATCATCACGACCTGGAACGACGACGTCTGGGCCGGCGAGTCCTACACGGCGGACACGCTCGCCGCAGCGCCGGGCGACGCGGACATTCTGGCCGCGCCCGCCGAGCGGATTCACTTCGCCGGAGAGCACACGGCCGGCCACTGGGCCGGCCTGATGGAGGGTGCCCTTCGATCAGGAGAGCGGGTTGCCGGCGAGGTGCTGGCCAGCGTCTAGGCGTAGCGAGCCGCCAGCCCGGGCCGTCCGTGTCTGGTTACTGCTGCCAGGGCAGCAGTAACCACGCACAGAGGCACGCGCGCTGCCCGACGGCGCCCATGGCCTGCTGCCGGAGCGAACCTAGCCGAGGCTCTGGTCAGCAGCGGCCATCTGACGAATGGCTTGCTCGCCCGCGACCGTCTCAGTCGACTGCGGCCTAGTCCGCTCGCCCCAGCGCGCCAGCGCCGGAGCAGCCAGGCCGAGTCCGGCGAAGCAGACCGCGAGGCCGACCCATCCGGCGACGCCGAAGCTCAGGCACAGCCCGATCAGCACAGCCGGCGCCGCGGCGGCGCCTGCGCCCATGCCGAGTCCGGCCAGGCCCTGATACTGCCCTTGCGCGTGCGCGGGAGCCATCCCGAAGTCCAGCGCAAACGAGGCTGCGGCATGCGACAGTTCGCCGACCGTGTGCCAGCCGACAGCCGTGATTAGGACGATCAGCGCCGCCCAGCCCGGCAGGCCCGCTGCCAAGCCAATCGCGATCCAGCTGATCAGGAAAAGCAGCCCAGCCCGTCGTAGCGCGGTGCCGCCCTGCCCGATGGTCTGCACGTTCTTGCCGACCCGGACCTGCAGCAGGACCACCATGACCGTATTGATCAGCAGATACAGGCCCACGCTCCATCGCGGTGCCCTGGTGTGATCGACGACCCAGATCGGCAGCAGCAGGATGAGCACGAAGTACTCCAGGCTCATTGCCGCGTTGAACAGGACATACACCACGAACGGCTTGTCAGCCAGGGCCGCCCAGCGCGGTCCGTCGGCCGGCCTGGGCAACGGCTGGTATCTCGGCAGCCGCCCGGCGATCAGCCAAGCGACCAGGAAGCTGAGACCGTTGCCGATGATCAGGGCCCGATAGGCGCCGGGACTTCCAATCTGCACGGCGGCCGCGCAGCCAACCGCGCCGATGGAGATCCCCACATTCGATATGGCACGCTCGGTTGACCGGAACGTCGTCGCATCGTCCCCGCCGACCCGAAACAGCAGCGCGCCGCCGGCCGACTGCGACGCATTCATTCCCAGCATGTCCACCGTGGCGACCACGAGGAACGCGAGGAAGCTGTGGATGATCAGGTAGCCGAAGGTAGCCAGGCATTCCACCAGCATCGTCATCCTGACGACCCGGCGCGGGTCATGCCGGTCGGCAAGGTCGCCGATCGGAATGCTGGAAGCGAGGCCAATCAGGCCAGCCACCGTCAGGCCGAGGCCCACCTGGCGCGCCGACAAGTGCACGACCCTGGTGAAGTAGAGCACTGACGACGTCACAACCAGGCCGAAGCCGACGGTGTTGACCAGCGTGACCAGTCCGTAGACCCGGCGCGGTCCCCGGTCCGGCACGAGCGAAGTCAGGGGGCGGAGGATCTGCGCACTCTTCATTGCCCGTTCCTCCTCATGTCGTAAATGGCCCCGCTCGCGGCAGGCGTCAATCGGCGGATGCGACAAGACAACGAACGCGGCGGACCCAGATGGACTTCATGCGCGAGAAGTATCGGGCGCGTCCGCGGGCCGGCTTTGTTGCGCCGCGTTAGTAGCACTATCACCAGGTACTGACAGTCGAGTGGCCCGATTCAAGCGCCGAGGTCAGCGCTGTCCGCCGAGATCCCGCCCGCCGAGTTCGGCTAGCCACGCCTCGGCCGCATCCAGGTCAGCCCGCCGCCAGGCACGCCCGGTCAGCACAGCCTGCGGCTGCTGACGCGGCTGGAAAGCTCCTGGGCCTGGCAGCTCAGCGAGTGTCGATGCCGCAGCCGTGGCCTGGGGCTTGACCTTGTCCTCGGTCAGGCTCAGGGCGAGCGCGGGGCACATGTCCACGGCCTGGGTGGCCTCCTTGCTGAGCCAGAACGGCACGGGGACCTGATGCACTCTCGGATAGCCGTGCTCGTCCAGCTGGATCAGTTCCGGCACCAGGCGTCCGCACAGGCCATGACCGCGGCACCTGGTCCAGTCCACCCTCAGCCGCTGATCGCGGCTGTCGTCCGGCAGCGGGAGGAAACCTCTGATCGGCCGGCCGCAGGTGCCGCGGAACATGTGCTCGGTCAGATCTCCCGCAAAAACGTCCAGCGCGGACGCCACGAAGTTGGCCGCGCCGTCGGGGTGACTGCACGCGCCGCGGCCGCGAACTCCGGCAGTGGCGCGCCGCAGCGCTTCAAGCTCGTCCACGCCGCCGGCACCCACCGCGATGGCCTCTAGCGATCTGGACACCCCGGGCAAGCCGAGCTTGCACGGCCCGCACTGGCCAGAGGACTGCATAGCCAGGTATCCCGCGACTCTGGTGACCTCGCCCAGCGGGCAGGTGTCCTGACCGAGCACGAGCACCACGCCTGCGCCCAGCGTTCCCCCTGCTACGGCCAGGCCTGCCCTACTGACAGGCGCGTCGTAAGCCACATCGGCGCGCAGCCACATGCCGTGGTATCCCCCGACAAGAACTGCGCTCGGGAATTGCGCCCCGCAGACCTCGAGGACGTGCCCGAGCGGTACGCCATACGGCGCTTCCACCACAGCTGGCCTGTTCACTGAGCCGCCGACAGTGAGCATCACAGTACCTGGCTCGTGCGCGGTGCCGACCGTGGCGAAACCGGCAGGCCCGAGCACTGCGAGGACAGCGAGTTGAGCGAACGTCTCCGCGTTGGACAGCAATGTCGGCATGCCATGCGCGCCGCTGTCGCTGGCGAGGGTCTTGACGCCTGGCGGCAATGCAGGTTTGCCGTTGATCGCATTGATGAGCGCGCCGCTCTCGCCCGATACGAACCGGTCAGGCACGGACACGACGCGGACCTTCCGCGCCAGTGCGCTGTCAGCGGCGACAGCATCAGTGACCGAGCTGACGTGCGGTCCGTCACCAGACACGGCGACGACAATCTCGCTCGCGCGCAACGCGCTGGCGGCGACCATGGCGCCGTCCAACACCAGATGCGGCGCGCGGGCGAGGAGCATCTTGTCCTTGGCGCTGCCCGGCTCGCCTTCCGTGCAGTTGACAACGACGACTGAGCGCCGCTTCCCCTGCCCTGTCGCGGTCAGCACCGCGCGGAGCTTCCTGGCCACCGGGAACGCGGCACCGCCTCGACCGCGCAGGTCCACTTGCTCGCAGATCCCGACCAGCTCGGCCGCGGGCAGGGCGGGCGGAAAGCCGAAGACTGCACGATGCGCGGCCATGTCGAGCCGTGGCCGGTGATCGAGACCGGCCGTGACTCGCGCCTGACCTATCCGGATGACGGGCAGCATCATCGATCCTGATACTCGCCAGTGGTGCGCCAAGCGGGCGGGAACGCCTCAGCGGGCCGTGGCTCCGGCAGCGGCGCCAGGACAGACGGCGCTGGAAGCGCGGGCAGCGGCGGCAGCGGGGAGCGCGCAGGCCCTCGCAGCCCGGGCCCGCGCAGCCCGGGCCCGCGCAGCCCGGGCCCTCGCAGCTGAGCGCCCTCGAAGTCGAGCATGTTTGCGGGCAGTGGGGAACCCCTAGCCGGAACCGGCAACTCAGGGGCAGCGTTCCGCCCGCGCATGATCATGGCGTACCTGAGTACGAGCGCAAGCCCGACCGCGGCGAGGCAGCCGCCGTAACTCCAGTCGACGTACGGCTTGGCGCTCCGGCCCGCCAGCAGGCCGTGCAGGATCGCCAGCGGCCAGGCGGCGTAGGCGGTGGCATGCAGGGCGCGCCAGAGCAAGCGCCGCGAGGTGAACCTCCGGCGCAGCAAGCCCGTGACAATGATGACGATGAACAGGTCAGACGCTAGCGTGCCGAGGCCCATGTAGAAGGTGTTGCGAGCGGCCATGAACGGCACAAATCCGTCGATGATCCTTGCCCGGTGCGCAAGTACCTCGAGCATGATGTGGTTGGCCAGCGCCGAGATACCGATCAGCGAGGCCGTCCGGTGCAAGGCCTGGGCCAGGATCCTGTGCTCCGGCGACATTACCGCCCGATCGGTTGCCAGCAGCCCGGCGGCAACCGCAGCGGTGAGAGCCAGCAGCGCGAATACACCTGAGTAATAGAGCAGGAAACGGGCGATGGCGGCTGAGATCCTGGTGAGCTGGCTGTGGCCGCCTGCGCTAGCAATGACAGTGGCAAGCGCGGGTATCAGCAGGCTGAGCACTGGCACTGCCAGGATCGCGGCGGCACGGCCTCGCCCAGCAGGCCTGACTTCGCCCAATTGCTCGACTTGCACGCGGGAGCGGCTGCGCAATGCTGCTCTACCATTCCTCGTTCAGGAGAACGACTTCGGTTGATAGCCATGCGGTTATTACCGCTGCGCTATGCAACTTTGCCGACATTACAAATCCCGCCCGCAAGGCTCAAAGATAGCGGACTGATTGCGGTTGCACAAAGAAACCATAAAGAAAACACATAATTGCAGGTCAAAAGCACTCTAAGACCGGCCGCGTCCATGGGTCTGGTCATGACCATGCATCCCCCCATCGAGTTAACGAGCTGATTTCCTGAGGTCCCTGCCGTTCCCGTTGGCGCAGGACCGCGCCCTCAGGGCCGGGCTGGCCGTGCGTCATGCTCACGAAGCCCAGTAGTGCTGCGGGGTAGACGAAATATCCCCAACGGCTCGCAGGAGCCAGGGCAAACATGATGCTGAGACTGGCAGCGAGCCGCCACGCTGCTGCCCGGGTGTCCGCTGGTGGCCGGGCGATTAGTGATGCCCCCATCGCCAGGCTGGCGGCGCACAGGAGGCCGATAGCGGCCCAGTGGCCGGTGGCTCCGGTGGTGGCGAGCAGGTGGCCGGGCAGGGGGCTGTCCGCATCCGTCTGGTGCCGGGTCATACCAAGCGGGAAGAGCACCGTGTTGAGGAAGAGTGCTCCAGGCGCCGTCACAGAGGCTGGTGCCATCGCTGCTACCAGTGCGGTGGCGGTGACGCCAGCCACAACCATGAACCTGGTTGCCGCCCGGGCGCCGTCCCTGACCGCGAGCATGGCGATGATGATTGGCAGGGCTGGCCAGGCGGTGGCCTTGATAGCGCATGCCGCACCAAGGGCGATGGCCCCCGCCAGCCGTACTCCTCGGCGATGTGCGCATGCGCTGGCGCTGGCGAGCGTCAGACTGAGCAGCGCCAGTACCGGCAGGTCGGTGAGCCCTTGCGTCAGCGGCAGGGCCAGCACCGGCGAGCCGAACGCGAAGGCCGTACTGCGCAGCGCGCTGCCTGGCTTTGCCAGCCGGAAGGCAGCCGCGAGTACCGCGGCAGCGGTGATGCCCATCCAGAGCCTCGGATTGCCGGCTGCCCCGTGCAGGCCAAGCGCGGCGGGCAGGCCGAAGATCGCCATCGCAGGCTCGTAGGGGTTGTACTCCAGAGCGTGCGAGATCTGATCTGCGGGCAAGTAGGGGGTGCCATGCCGCAGCAGCAGGACGGCGGAACGGGCCACGACCTTCAGCGAGTCGTCGCCGACCTCGGACATCGTGCTGCCGAATGCCGCTTGCCAGGCCAGCGGGCCCGCCAGTGCGCCGGCCAGAGCTATGAACAGCGCAGCCTCGAGACCTCGCGATCGCCACAGGGCGGCGGTCAGTGCGGCGAGCGCATAGCCTCCGGCGGCCCAGGCAGCCCAGATCCACTGACCCGGCTCCCCGGCCGTGACCAACACGGCAACAGCAAAACCGGCGAACGCCGCATACCAGGGAACGACCCGCTGACGGTCACTGACCGGCGCAGTCGCCGTCTGCGCGGCATCTGCACGCCGCGCCAATACCGGAACAGCGGCGATGCGATTCATGCGCGGGACGCAGCGTCAGTAGCGTGCCGCCTGCGGCGGGAGCGCTGCCACTACCGGGTGATCAGAATGGATCTTGCCCATGCTGGCGGCTCCGCCCGGCGAGCCAAAGGGGGTGAAGAACTCGACGTTGACCCTGTAGTAGTCCTTCAAATCGGCAGGGAGGTCGGCTTCATAGAAGATGGCCTCGACCGGGCAGACCGGCTCGCAAGCCCCGCAGTCAACGCACTCGTCGGGGTGGATGTAGAGCATGCGGCCACCCTCATAGATGCAGTCGACTGGGCACTCCCCGATACAGGTCTTGTCCAGTAGGTCGACGCAGGCTTCCGTGATGACGTAGGTCACCTTGGCACTCCTCTTCGGCATGCATGCCCGAGGTAGGTCATGCGCCTCGGGGGACGATTAAGTCGTTACTGTGCCGCCGACAAAGCTAAGGCCGTCGGCCGCTGCCCGACACCGACGAGTACCCCTTGGGGGACGCGTGCCCCCCAGGGTCCCCGGCTGGGGGCAGCGCCGTCGCGGGAAGCAGGCCGAACGCATCTGCGACGGCGAATGCCCCGGATCTGTTGCGCACGCCCAGCTTGCGGAACAGCCGAGTCTGAACGTTCTCAACCGTCTTCGGAGCAATCCCGAGCGCTCGGGCGGTCTGCCGGATCGAGTATCCCTGGGCGAGGCAACGAAGGATGTCACTCTCCCGCGCCGTTAGTTCCGGCAGTTCCACCCCACCGGCGACGCCGTCCTCCCAGCGCGCGCGCACTGCTCCGATCAGCGGCCGCATCGGCCTCGAGCCGACAACCAGGTAGCCCTGACTCACCATCCGCAACACCGAGAGGAAGTGCTCTTCGATCCTGTCGGCCGGTACGAGCGCGGTGGCTCCCGAGGCCAGCGCCTCGGCGAGTTCGGGCGGGTCAACTGGCTTGCTGTGGACAAGCAGCGCCGGAATGCCGAGTTCCGCGACCAGATCCCAGTCCTGTTGCCCAGGATCGACCAGGGCGGCCACGATCGGGCCGCGATGCCAGCGTGCCCAGTCCGTTTCGGCGACGGGGGCGTGCGTCCGTATCAGCACGAACGGTAGCCGCGTCGTGATCAGGACTGCCGCTATCTGATCCATGGCGAAGCCGTCCTGGCCAGACACCACCGTCAGCATCGGGAAGTCCCCGCTGTCATCCGCCCGCTCTCTTGGGGCCGGGCTCCCGCCGGACTCCAGCATCCCGAGCGAGGCTGCCTTGGACACGGCGTGCGCGCTGCTGCTGACATCCAGTTTTGCGAAGACGCGGCGCTTGAGGTTCTCCACCGTGAGCGGGCTGATCCTGAGCAGTGTGGCCATCTCACCGACGCTGTGCCCGGAAGCTGTTAGCACGACGATCTCAACTTCCCGGTCGGTCAGCGTGGCGCTCGACTTGGCGTGCCGCGCCTTGCGCCGGCGTAGCAGCGCGAGCAGGGCCGTGAGGCCATGCGACTCTGGCACGAGCGAGGTAACGCCAGCGCGGACGACGGCGGCTAGGTCCCGCTCGGTTGCATTCCGGTAGGTGACGATCACATTGAGATCGGGGAACTTGCGCCTCAGATCGCCGACTAGTCGGGCAATCTCCGCCAGCCTGGGGCCAGCATCAAGGATCACCACATCTGGCTGGCGCAATTCGCAGAGGGCACGGATGTCGTCCGCCTCTGCAACCTTGCCCACTACGGTGATGTCCGGCCGAATCGCCAGGCATGCGGACAGGGTGTCGCGGAGCAGTCGGCGGGACGACTGCACCGCTACTCGGACGGTGACGCGAGCGGGGGGCGCGGCCATCGTTATCCCAGTATTCCGGTGTCTCCACAACTCGTTGGTTAGTTGGCCCCGGAGTCTACGCCCGGCAGGCAGTTAAGAATGGCAGGTTCAATTATTTAGTTAACGCGCTCTGTTACCTGCACGTGATCAAATTCATCGCTTGGGGCCTAGCGCGAAGTGCCTGAGAATGACTACTAGCCGGCGGTTGCGCCTCTGACCTGCTCTTTTGTTAATGATCAGGGACAGGACGCCCACCTTGGCGCGCGTAGCCGCGGAACGCACACGAAGGCCGAGCAGGACACGCCGCTGTTGCGCAATTATCTGTACAAACCTTCGGATTTATCAGACTGACATCACGAGTTCACTCTGGGTGCGCGAGGATGCCGTCTCGCGAGGGTCTGGTACGCGGCAGGCCTTCATGCAAATCAGCCGAATCCTATTCAGCGCAACCTCTGCAAATTACGTGCGTCCGGACGCGGTCCCGGCGCGAACTGCCGCGCGGCCCGGCGCGAACTGCCGCGAACTGCCGCGCGGCCCGGCGCGAACTGCCGCGCGGCCCGGCGCCGCCGGGTGGAGTCCCCCTAGGGGCTTGCTGTCCCCCGAGGGTTATTGGTCCCTTCCGGAGCCAGGCTGAGCCAGCCTAGTCTGCCGCCGGGTGAGGAAACTTGCTGATCCTTGCCCCGCCCAAAGACCGGCGCCCGGTCTCGGTGGACTCCTTCGGGTGGTGGAGGACGCTTTGGTCAGTCAACGGCATCTGCGGCATGAGACTCGGCACTCGCACCGTCGGCACTCCCGCCGGCTTGAGGTCCGGTCGCGGATTGTCGGCGACAACAGGCCGCGAGCGGAGACAGCGCACCTGCACCGAGGCTGGGCGCCATGACGACCACAGCGGTGTGCCGGCAGATTCGCCTGGACCTAGGCGTCTACCTCCTTGGCGCAATCGGGACCGCCGACCGTGGTGCCGTCGACGCTCACCTGGCATCATGCGCTGCTTGCCGGGATGAGCTCGTTCAGCTGGCTTGTCTGCCAGGGCTGCTGAGCCGGGTCACCGCCGACGACGCCGAGCGCCTGTTCCTGCAGCACGACGATCGTTGGCGCGGCGGGAGCGAAACGTCGGCCGGTCTCAGCCTGCACGTGCTGCTGAGCCGCGCCGCCCGGCTTCGGCGGCAACGCATGTGGTCCCGGATGGCAGCAGCAGCCGGCGTCGGCCTCCTTGCCGGAGCCGGTGCGGTGGCCGCGTCCGAGCGGTCGCCCGGACGCACGCGTCGGCGGGCTGCTGACCGAATCACGACCCGAGCGGCGCAGTAACGAAATTACGAAATTCCAGGTATACGAACGGAGACAATGCCATGCGCAACCGATGGTTGGTGGGCCCCGGTCTCATAGCCGTGGCCGTCGTAATCGCGGCCTGCGGGAGCAAGGCAGATCCAGGACCGTCCAGTCCTGCCGCGCCCGTGACGGGTCAGGCCAATGCGGCATCCGGCTCGGTCACGATCAAGTCGGTGAGCACAAGCAAGGGAACTGTGCTCGTCGATTCGGAAGGGCACACCTTGTACTGGTTCGCCAAGGACACCCCGACCAAGTCGAACTGCAACGGCTCATGCGCCACGTACTGGCCGCCCGTCACGGGAACGGCGCTCGCCGCGGCTGGCGCATCGCTGCCGCACAGTTTCGGGACGATCAAGCGCGCAGACGGCCAGACACAGGCAACCTATGACGGTCATCCGCTGTACACCTACACCGGTGACACAGCGGCAGGCCAGGTTAATGGCAACGGCATCAACGCCTCGGGCGGTCGTTGGTGGGCGGTAACCCCATCCGGCTCAGACCTCGCAGCGAAGAAAGCGAAGAAGTCGTCGGGTTCAGGCGGCAGCGGCGGCTCTGGTGGCTCCGGCGGTGGTGGCGGCGGCTGGTGACCCGGCGCCGGTGACCCGGCGCTGGCGACGCAGTTCTGCCTGACCCTTGCTGGCCCCCCAAGGGTTTTTCGTCCCCCCAGAACTTTTCGTCCCTGTGCGGAAGCTAGTTCGAGGACCTAGCTTGTAGCGGGACGGAGTTAGCTCGCTCTCCAGCCTCGCGCCGAGACCAGCTCCTGGCCTTAGCGCACTTACAGTCGGAGGCCACGTGGTGCCCAAGCACCGGAGGTCTGAAATAAAGCCGTCCCGAGCGTCAGCTCGTGCGCCTGCAAACACTGCCGAATACTGGCCAGAAGCAGTCGGGTACGGCCCAGTCATTGCCACCGCGGGGCCCCCGGCCCTGCATGCCGAGGTCTGGCGTGCGGGCGACGGCTACGGCCCCGGCGATGGCTACCGCCCCGGCGACGGCTACGGCCCCGGCGATCGGTACGGTCCCGGCGACGGCTACGGCCCCGGCGATCGGTACGGTCCCGGCGACGGCTACGGCCCCAGCGATCGGTACGGTCCCGGCGACGGCTACGGCCCCGGCGATCGGTACGGTCCCGGCGATGGCTACGGACCCGGCGATCGGTACGGTCCCGGCGATGGCTACCTCGCGCCGGACGGTTATTACGGCGCAGCCGCCGAGCCGGGCTGGGCAGTGGCCGCCCAAAGGCACTCCTGGGAGGAATGGGCGGTCTGGGAAGATGGGGCCCCGCCGCCCGCGCTCTATCCTGATCATCCGTCGGCACCGGTACCGAGGGTCCAGTTCCCGGCCGACCATCCATCGAGGCCCATGTCGGTCCTTCGTCCACCTGAGTTGCCACGGCGGCGGCCAGAGGGGTCGGCAGGGGCCTGGAATGCGCCACCGCAAGCTCCTGATGTCGGCTACGACACCGGCAGCCGTCGGCTTCATGCCGTCCCGAACGGCCCGGTTCGAGCAGCTCCTGACTGGCGGGAGCCGACGGAGTTCCATCACGAGCCAAGCACCGGCTGGCAGGAAACCGCCGATTACCACAGGGATACCGGCCCATTCGCACCCGACCTCGGTCCTGAGACCGGGCGATTGCGGAACGGCCGATCCTCGGGAAGTCATTCCCTGTGGACTGCCGGGCAAGCTCTCATGGTGGCCGACGGGCGAGCGGCCCACATCGTTCAAGAGGCACAGGATTATGCGGCCTCGATACGCGAGACCGCCGAACGCGAGGCGGCCGCGATCACCCAGCAGGCGACCGGCCAGGCCGATGCGATACGCGACGCCGCCGAACGCGAGTTCGCTATCGAACGCGAGGCGGCCGAGCGCCAGGCCGCCACGGTGCGCGAGGCCGCCGAGCGCGAAATCGCTATGGTACGTGAGGCCGTCGAGCGCCAGGCCGCGACGATTACCCAGCAGGCGACCAGCCAGGCCGCAGCGATACGGGAAGCCGCGGAGCGAGAGACCGCGGAGCTGCGAGCTCGTCTCGACTCGATGTCCGGCGAGCTGGGCCGGGTGGCTGCCTATGTCACCGAAGGCCTCGTTGCCCCGGCGATGCCGGCAATACCTGCGGCGCTCCCGGAAGTCACGCTTGCTCCCCCCGGCACGAGGCCAGCTGTGCCGGACACTAGGCCGACCAGGCCGGCCGGGCCGGCGCCGAAGACAACGCCGACAAAACCGGACTCCAGGCCGACAACGCCAGGCACCAAGACCGCCAAACCGAGCGGAGTGCCAGGCACCACGACCGCAACGCCAGGCACCGCACCACGCACCAGGCCAGGCGGACCGGCCAGGCAGCCTGCGACGCCGACCAAGCAGGGCCAGTCGCAAGGCAGACAGCGCCGCGCTATGCGCATCGCCACGGCCGGCACCGCGGCGCTGCTCTCGGTCGCCGCCGTCGGCGCTGTCACGATGACCAGCATTCACGGATTCAATTTCTTCGTCTTCAGAGAAAGCGGACAAGGCGAGACGCCGGGCAACTTTAAAGACACCAACTTCTTGGCTCGGCAAGCTGCTGCACAGCACCATGACTCGGCACCGAAGGGCCGTCATCATAAGGCCACGGGAAGCCAATAAGAACACACAAAACCGACAGGGCGCCGACGCAGCCCCCCGCCTTAGTGCCATTCGGCATAACGGCGGGCTGTAGCGGAGGCAAAGCCATAAGGGAAGCGACGCTGATCTTCGGAGGGAGAAGCAGCGAAATGTCCACAACCAGGGACCACGAGCGCGGCCCATACGCTCGTGAACAGGACCTATATCCTGCAGAGCGGGACATATACCCGTCCGATTACGAGTCGGACGTATACCCAGACTCAGGCGTATACCCGGATGATGCAATAGAGAGATGGGGCAGCGAAGGCGAACCGGCGGCTGACCATCAGCCGCGACGCCCCTGGTCCAAGGTAGTCGACGAATGGATGGAAGGGAGGTTCAAGTTCGGCGGCGCTGGGGTCAAGCGCAAGACGGCAGCGCTTATAGTGCTTGGTGCCTGGGGTTTCCTGCCCCTGTTCTTTATGCTGCCCTCGCTCTTCACGTTCAACACGAACACCATTGGCGGGTCGGTCGACGACACGCTGGGCACTGGGGCCATGGTGAACCTGTTCATGTGCCTGCTGATCACCCCTGCCGTCACACTCACCGGGCAGCGCTGGTTCGTCCCGCTGCGACGCTGGTACGGGATTATGTTCGCGTGCTGCGGCATCGGCGACGCACTCGGTGCCGCTTTCTTCGATGACTTCGCGGGAAACCCTTTCGCCAAGCTGGTGGAGCACACCTTCACGCTCATCGGATTCCTTATGGTGCTGCTGGCCATCCCGCTGTTTATCACAAGCAACAACTGGGCGCAGCGCAAGCTGGGCCGGTACTGGAAGCGACTGCAGAGGCTCACCTATGTGATCTGGGCGCTGCTCTTCTTCCACCTGGCCACGCTGGAGGGATTCGGGTTCCAGCGCGGGAGCAACGGCTCCGGCTTCGCTGGCGACGGTGACGCAATCTTCCACCAGCGTCTGTACCAGTACTGCGCATGCAGCCTCTTCCTGCTCACCTTCAGGCTGCCGCCGGTGAAGCGCTGGATCGTCGCTCGTCAGCAAGAAGGCCGGAACAGGCTCGTATTCATGGCTGTGATGCCGATCTTCGCGCTCTTCCTGTTCGGGTTCATCTTCATCGTCAACGAGTTGATCTTCAAGGGAACACATTCCTTCGTGGAAAATCCCAGCAGCGAATAAACCAGCAAGCGTTATCGCCCGCGGAGTCGGGAAAAGAGGGACCTGATGAACGAGTCGTACGCCGAACGCGGGTACGCCGAACGCGGGTACGCCGAACGCGGGTACGCCACGGGCGGCCAGAAGAGGACCAGAGCTGAGAAGAGCACCAGAGCTGGAGGTGCCATACTCGCGGCTGTTGCCCTGCTATCTACCTTCCTGGTGCTCTGGGGCTTGTACTACGCGACCGGTACCGGCGAACGTCATAAAGTCGCGCTTGCCGCAGCGGGGTGTGAGCCCAACCTGCTGTCCGTCAACGTCGGATGTACGACCGTGTGGATGCTGGAGAGGCAGTGGACGCAGCTCACGACTTCGGACCTTCAGCAGCTAAACGCTGACGTGGCCGACTACACCGTCAACGCCCGGCGTAATCTTGTCAAAGCCGAATCGGCCCTGACCGCGGAAGTAACAACCGCAAAGGCGTTCGACACCAGCCTCGCGCAATTCCCATTTCCGCCCGCTGTCGCTCCTGCATCCAACAACTTGATCCAGGCTATCCAGGCCCGCATCAAGCTGACTAGCGAGCAGGCTCGGTCGTCCTCACTCACTCAGTTGCGCTCATTCAACGCCCGGGTTAATGCTTCCGGCGCGGCCATCCAGGCCGATTTGAGCCTCGTCCACAAGGCTCTCTTTACGCGACCTGCGGTGGATCAAGAGCCCTGATCTCAGTCGCGGAGCACCCATAGGCCCTGCGCTTCACTCTGTCCGACGTTCCGCCATGCGTCGATCCGCCGGCGGGAAGCGAGCAACGTCTCGCCGCGGCGAGGGACAGGACGGCCCGATCCGAGCACCACCTGCACGAGGCCGCTTACCACTCCGATGAGTTCGGCCCCCTTATGGGTGAACGGACGGTCACGTTGCCGACGCCGTGGCGCCTGCCAATCCGGTAGTCGGGTGTGACCTAGCCCTCAGAATCTTCGCGCTTTCGACGACATCCTCAACGAGTTCGGGGTCGTCCCGCTGAGTTCTTGATCTCTGTTCCGACGTGGTATCGGGTTGCCGGAGCCCGCCAGGCACTTCCTGGGTAACGGCTTGCGGAGCGCGACAAGTGCATCGGGCTCAAACTGGCGTGATCTAGAGTCGGCTCCATGCTCTTCCCGGCTGAACAGCGCATCCTCGATGCCGCGACAGAGCTCGTGGCAAGGCTCCCTGACACGCCGTATGCGCTCCACACGGTGGCTGCTGCGGCTATGGACGTCGAGGGCAACATTTACACCGGCGTGAACGTCGATCACTTCACCGGTGGCCCATGCGCTGAGGTCGTTGCCCTTGGTGTTGCTGCGACCGGAGGGTCTGGGCCGATCGCGGAAATGGTTGCAGTCGGGAACGAGGGCCGCGGCGTGCTCGCGCCGTGTGGGCGGTGTCGGCAGTTTTTGGTTGACCAGCATCCGGATTGCCGAGTGATCGTCCCGGGTCAGCACGGGCCCGAAACGGTTGTCGCCTGGGACCTCTTGCCTTACGCATATCAGTTCCCCGACGCAGCTCCGCCTCGCCTTCTGCGTTTCAATGCCGCTTACTGGCAGGCGGTTCACGATGGCGTCAAGACCGCAACCACCCGCTTCGGGGAGCGGCTTCGAGTTGGCCAGGCGACCCTGCTGTTCGAGTTCGACGAGCGGTACCAGTCCCTGCCGGGTGCCATCGAAGCCGTCGACCGTGTACGTCTCGGAGACATCACCGATGAGATGGCGGCTCTCGAAGGCTGTACAGCCGACCAGCTCCGGACGGCCCTGCGCACGCACTATTACCCGGGCATCACAGATGCCGACAGAGTCGACTTCGTCAGATTCCGGACGACGAACCGTTAACTCCATCCACCCGACGACGGGCCGCTTCTGCCACCGACCGCGCGCAGCGGAGTGCTCGCGCCGAAGCCGATTCGGCTATTCAGGCGGCTGGGGCGACTGTCACGTCGAGGGTGAGGGCTTCGGCGGTCGGATCGTAGTCGGCGGGGTTGCCTTCGAGGGCCCGACTTCGGCCAAACTAGTGCGCAAGTCAGCTGCTGGCGTTGATTACGTCGACAGCCTGGCGCAGGGACGCGACCGGTGGGTCGGCTGCACCGGATGTCCTCCCGCAGCAGGTCCGCAAGCTGCTCATAGGGCAGGACGGGCCCTGAGTTGGGCCAGTTGAGTGCACATCTGAGATGCAGCCAAGTGTTGTGGTCAGAAGTTCAGAGCGCGGGAGGTCGGCGCCCGTGAGGACGTCGTTTCGTCTCATGTCAACCTACGACCTGGCCGGCGGCGTGTGAGGTAGAACTGGCCGAGCGGAGAGCAGGGATGACACGACGTGGTGCTCAGGAGTTCGACGAGCGGTTCACCGCGTTCGTGCGGTCGCGCGGTGAGCATCACCTGCGGGTGGCGACGCTGCTGACCGGAAATCCGGCCGCCGCCGAGGACCTGGTGCAGGCTAGCCTGCTGAAGCTCTACCAGGCGTGGCCTCGCATCGACACCTCAATCGAGCCTGATGCCTACCTGCGCCGGATCATCGTGAACACGCACCGGTCCTGGTGGCGGGCGCGGTGGCGGCAGGAGACGCCGGTGCCCGAGGTGCCGGAAGAGGGGGCAGGCGAGGACGCCGCCGAACGGCACGCGGTCGGGGCACTGGTCCGGCAGGCGCTGGCCCGGCTGCCCAGGCAGCAGCGGGCCGTGCTGGTGCTGCGCTATTGCCAGGACCTGCCCGAGGCCGAGGTGGCCTCCCTGCTGGGCTGTTCGCCCGGCGCGGTGAAGACGCACGCACATCGCGGGCTGCGGGCCCTGCGCGAGTCGCTCGGTGATCTGGATTCCTCCGCAGTCAACCAGACGTCAGGTCCAGCGAGTGGATGAGAAGCAACGGCCTGTGATGGAGGACAACATGGAAGACGTTCACATCGATGAGGCCCGCGAGGCCCGGAGTTGGCTGGCGACCGCCCTGGAGACCCTGCCCGCTGATCCCGCCACGGCCGGCGACGGCCTGCTGCGCGTGATCCGCCGCCGATACGCGCGTCGTCGCCGAAACCGCGCTCTCGTGCGGGCGGGCGGAGCCGCCGCTGCGGCCGGAACCGCTGCCGCGGTGCTGCTGTCGCTGACTGTGGCCGGAGCGCCGCCGGCACTCGCGGCGGTGACCGGCGCGCTATCGCGGGCCTCAGCCGGGAGCTTCCGCATGAACCTGACTGTTACCCAGCGGAACACCGTGCCAGTGCCGGGCGAGCCAGCCATGTCGCCGCTGTATATAACCGGCGAACTCGACCTGAAGCGGAACCTGGGCGAGGAGACGCTATCCAATGGATGGCGGACCCTCATTGTCGGCGGGAAGGCGTACACGAAACTTCTCCCCTCCCAAACCAACGCATACGGAACGCGAGGCAAACTCTGGACGGAAGAGCTCCTATGGGAAGCCGACGTGTTTCCGTACAGATCAACAGGGGCGCAGCTCGCGTGGGACCTCAACTCGGACCGGCCGTTCAACCCGCAGGCCCTGCTCGCGCTGCTCAGATCCGTCGCCACGGTCCTCGACGAGGGGCCCGTGTCCGGCCCGGGCTGGACCGGCACCCGGTACCGGTTCAGCGTGTCGCACCCGGACGGTACAGGGGGCGTGGTCGACGGCATCACCTGCACCGTGGACGTAGACAGCCACGGACACATCCGCAGCCTGGTCCAGACGACTGTGCTCGTCGCGAGCGGAAAGCCCGGCACACCAGGAGAGACGATCTACAGGCTCGCCTTCACCTTCAGCGACTTCGGCGCGCGCTTCTCCGTCATCCCTCCGCCCGCCAGCCAGGTCGATACCAACATCGGCGTGTTCATGCAGTTCTAAGAAGGGCGCCCAACGCCGGCATCACCGTTCGCACATACGGCGCCACGCCACTCTACAGCTCCGGATTAGTGTGCACTTTCCGTCTGCAGCAGCCCACGAAAGTCAAGGTCAGCAGGCTGTCGCAGCGCTCAGAGCCAAACGTGGCCTAACTCGGGATTCAGGCGGCTGGGGCGACTGTCACGTCGACGGTGAGGGCTTCGGCGGTCGGATCGTAGTCGGCGGGGTTGCCTTCGAGGGGCGAATGCGATCGCGGACAGACAGTCCTGCTCGGCACCATGAAGTGAGGGCAGGCCGCCGTCGTTGATGTGCAGGGCCGGAACGCGGTGGTGCCAGTTGCCAGCTTCGTCGCCTGGCCAGGCCCCGGCTGCTACCAGCGGCGTACTCGCGCGGGCCGCCGTATCCACACGCGGGCCAGCACGAGACTCTCACTGGTCCGGCTCCCCGTAGGTGTTGATCATCACCACCTGTTAAAGCTATGGCTATTTGAATATCCCGCGCACGATGCGGGCGCCGACCGTGCCAGCAGCGCCAGTAATCACCCCCCTCGTTATAGTCGTCCCATGCTCGGCCCCGAATTGCTTGGCCCCTCTCAGAATGGGACCTGCTGCCGCATTGAACCCTTCGCTGAAAGCCCCTCTATCAGTCGAGGCGTCATAGGCACCTCTGGCGAATCCAACGGCAAAAGCCAGAGGAGAAACAGCAACCACGCTAGCATTCGCCCAGAACTCGTTCGTATTCTCCACGTGCTATTTCCTCTCTCATGAGATCTTAGGGAACGACACCGTGGGGGCCGCCTGTACCTTCAGCGGCCGACCGTTGGCCACCCTCGCGGACCGCGCACAAGTCACCCGCAGGCTAGTGTCTACCCGATAACAATCATGACCCGCGCCGGGACGAGATGCCATGGGCCGGCACCCACATCCCATGGTGGACCTAGGCCCAGTCGCCCTGGCGGGGAAGTTGCGCGTGCGACGGCGGTGGGCGGCACCTCACCGTCGCACACGCTCTCGGGCCCTCTGTCATCCGTCCGGCGGGACAGAGCCGGTGCGGGATAGTCTTCCCGCACCGGCTGAACTTCCGCATGTGCAGCCGACCGTTGGCGATGCTGTAGAACTAGCGCCCGGGCGGCACATTGATGGTCACAGAGTCCGGGGCCCAGATTACGTTTCCAGCCGCGTTATTGATCATGGGAACGAAAGTGACTTGACCGCAGCGTTCAAGCGGGATCCTCCCGCTGGAACGCGACTGCCCCGGCAGGATTGGGGTTGTGACGGTCTCCCCGAATGTGCTGGCGCGGCCTGGGTTCTTTTACCATGCCTCGATTACGACATCTGCCGGAGGCCAAGCGCCGAACTGATGACCGGGAAGCCCGCGTTCGGGCGGCAACCTAGCCGTCGTAGGAGACCGCTGTCGTCCACTCCGGCCGGTCGTGCGCTGCCCAGTACGCTTGCTTGAGCTCGAGGGTCAGCGGGCCGGGGCCGCCGGCGCCGATGGGGCGGCCATCCAGTCTGCCCACCGGCATGACGCCGCCCGCAGTGGTGGTGAAGAACACTTCCTCGGCGGCCCTGAGCCTGTCGACGTGAAGCGGGCCGACTTTCGTCCGCAGGCCCAGCTCGGCTGCTAGCTCAAGGACTGTCAGTCTGGTGATGCCAAGCAGAGCACCCTCGGCTGGGGTCATGACCATCCCATCGACGATCGCGAAAACGTTGTACCCCGCGCCCTCGGTCACGTTGCCGTCCCGGTCGAGAAGAATCCCGGCGTCGGCGCCAGCCTCAAGCGCTTCCCACAATCCCCTGGTCATGTCTCCCCACTGGAAGTTCTTCACCGTGGGATCGAAGGCCTCCGGTGGCGTGCGCAGCACGCTGCTCACCACCGCCTTGATGCCGCTCTCCTGCAGTTGCGGCGAGAACACCCAGATGTAGGGGCAGGCAAACGCGTAGAACTTGTTGGCGTACCGCCGCGGGTCACGTGACGCTGACAGCGGCACGCCTCGTGTCGCGATCATGCTGACGTAAGCATCGCGAAGGCCCGCCTTGCCCACCAGCGACATGAGGATGCGGCGGATGTCGGAGTCGTGGACTGGCGGGCTGAGGCGAAGGGCGGCACGGCTGCGGGCGAACCGAGCCAGATGATCGTCCAGCCGGAAGAACTTGCCGTTCCACACCGACACCACGTCGTAGGTGACATCGGATCGGGTGAACCCGGCCTCGACCAAAGGCAGACGCGCATCGGCCAGCGCGCAGATCTGCCCGTCAACGTAGGCCAGTCCTTGAGAGTAGGGATTATCAGGAGCAGCCGCCGTCATCAGATTGCCTCTCCTCAAGACCTCGCGTGATCAATCCGAAGCGGGAACACGCCTCCAGGCGCAGCGTACAGCCGACCGATACCGAGAGCGCACTCTTGCGCCAGCGTCAGGCAACGGCGCCGCCGGGATGCCGGCCTGTAGCCGATTGGTCCAGGCGGCATGAACAGGCCTACGACATCGGCTGGGATCTGGCGGCTGCGAAGATCTCTGCGAACGTTCGGGTCTCCAAGGCGAGCCGCTGGACCTGCGCGTCCGTCAGGTGCGGGTTTAGCTCGGCCACAAGCTCGGCGCGGGATTGGTAACCCATCCGGGGGTCGGCGTCTGCCCGGTGCACTCGGCCGGCAGTCGGCCCGTACCGGGCGCGGGAGGTAAGGGCTGCCGCGACGTCGCTGCCGAGGTCGACCGCGGCTACTACGAGGACCTGGCTGTCGGGCTGGTCGATCAGGTTCTCGATCACGGTGACGGCCAGGGACGGCTCCAGATAGTCAGCGTCGTCGATGACCACCAGGGTCGGCGCCGACTCAGACACTGCCGCCACGACCCGAGCAGCGCGGGCGGCTGCGGTGTTCGTATCAGCCGGGGTGTCGTCCGCCAGGCTGCCCTTCGCAGCAGCGGCCAGGCCGGCCACTAGGAGTGAGATCGTCCCAGCGATCCCGGACAGCAGCAGGCTTCCGACCCCCATCCGCGGGGCACCGCGCAGCCGGCCGCGGCACAGCAGGGCTGCTGCCTGCCCGCGCACCTCGGCTCCGAGCAGGCCGTCCCGCACGGCAAGGGCCTGCGGCCCGTGCTCCTCCGGCAGCGACCGGCCATTGATGCGCACCAGCGGGCAGATCGGGGCATCAGCCCTGCTGATGATGTCGGGCAGCTGGGCAAGTACAGTCGACCGCCCCCAGCCCTCTGGGCCTACGAGCAGGACCGCATGCGAGCCGACGTCCCCTTGCCGTATCCCGTCCCACCACTGCGCCAGCTCTGCCGCCGCTTCCTTCTGCCGCTCTCCTAGCATTACGCCAGCCTAGAAGGCCGCCTGGGCCGCTTCTGCACGTGCCGAGGCCCAAGGGGCCGTCGCCGACGTCAGAATTCCGACCGTGCAGGTGTGCCTGAGCTCGGCAAATGGGGTCTCGTTACCGGTCGAGCCGTGGCGCCCGAGACCGAAAGTCCCAGGCGCCACGTTGATGTCGCTGCTCAGGCGATGCGGCCCGCGTAACGGCGGCGGAAGCCGTCGGTGGTGTTAGCGGTGATCACTACGTCGTAGTAGCCGTCCTGATTGGTCGGCCAGCTGATGGTAGTGGGGCTGCCATGCGTCACGGTGACCGTCTGGGTGCGACCCTCGTAGTCGTTGGGGGTCAGGGTGTAGACGATCGCCTGGTGGCCCTCGTCACCAAGCGCGAGCTCGAGCGTCTTGGCCATGCCGGACCCCAGGGCTGCGGTGACAACCGGGACCTGGCCGGCGTTCTGGTGGGCTGGTACGACCCGTCCGGCGAAGCTGGTCAGGAAGCCGTCAGGACCGTAGACCGAGAAGGCGTATTTCCCGTCCGTCAGCGTCGCGTCCCACACATAGGAGCCCGGCGAGGACTGAAGCGCCGTGATCGGCGTGGCGGTGAAGGCCAGGTAGTCATCGGGATAGATGGAGAAGGACACGCCGACCTTGCCAGTGTTCGTCAGGGCCGCGGTGACCTGGCTGGTCCTGCGATCCACTGTCACGTCGGCGAACGGCTGGTGGACGCTCCGCCGGTGTGGCCGCGTTCCCGGCTCCTGAGTCGGCATCTGCTGCGCGCCCTCGGCCGGAGGCGCCGTCGATCCGCCGGTTAGCTGGGTCAGGGCCCAGGTCTGGCCCAGGGTCGGGATGTTGCTCGGGATCGAGAAGTCTGGGTGCTGGAAGTCGAACGCGGCAGTTAGATCACCGGTCACCGACGACCGCCACGGAGTGATGTTGACCGGCTTCACGCCCGTCCAGGCGGCCAGGAACTGGAGCATCGAGGTGTGGTCGTAGACGTTAGAGTCCACCCAGCCGCCGCGCGTCCATGGCGAGCAGATGACCATCGGGACCCGGGTCCCGGGGCCGATCGGCAACCCCGAGATGTACTCGTCGGTGACGCTCGCCGGGGGGAACGGCGGAAGCTGGTGGTCAAAGAAGCCGTCGTGCTCGTCGTAGGTGATGAACACGGCCGTGGTCTTCCACAGTTCCGGGTTCGAGAACAGCGTCTGCAGGATGGTGTTCACATAGTGGGCGCCGTAGTCGGGGGTGTAGGAGGGGTGCTCGCAATAGCCGGCCGGGCCGACGATCCATGACACCTGGGGCAGGTTGCTGGTGGTGACGTCATTGATGAACGATGACAGCACGTAGGCGGCGTGGGCCTGGCTGAGTGGCGGTGCCCCAGCGTCGGTCTGCCACGGCGTGACGGCCCCGCGGACCGCGAGCTCGCTGGTGCCGCCTGCCCGGCTGTTGGTGCTGTTGTACTGCTGGTAGAACCACAGCGGGTTGTCGCCATAGTCGCCCAGGAAGTAATCGGGGTAGCTGCCGCTGTCACCCACCTGGTCGTTGGTGTAAACCCGCCAGTCGATCCCGGCGGCCTGCAGCAGCTCGGGGTAGGTCGTGACCTCGGGCGTCCCGGCGTCGGGTCCGAAGTCAACCTCGTAGTCGTTGGGGTTGCTGATCCAGCCCGACGAGGTCCCGGTCCAGAAGTACATCCGGTTGGGGCTGGTGGGCGCCATGATCGCCTGGTGATAGCCATCGCAGATGGTGAAGGCGTCGGCGACTGCGTACTGGAACGGGATCTCAGTCCGGGTGAAGTAGCCCATCGTCTCTTCGGACTTGGCCGGAACCCAGTCGTTCCACAGACCGCCGTTCCGTGCCTCATGGTCGCCGTCCCACGAGTGGTCGAGGTCGCCGTCGGTCTGGTCGGTGAGGTTATAGGGCAGCAGGTAGCCAAGGTCAGTGCGAGCCGGGTCCCGCTGCTGGAAGATGTTAGTCCCGCCCGGGTAGGTGAGGATCTGCTTGTCGCCGAAGCCCCGGACTCCCCTGAGCGTCCCGAAGTAGTGGTCGAAGGACCGGTTCTCCTGCATGAGGATCACCACGTGCTTCAGATCGCCGATGGTGCCGCTCCAGCCCCTGGGCAGCGCCCTGGCGGCCGCCGAGCTACTGAGCACGCTGGCTGCCGCCGTTCCGCCACTGGCGCCGACGGCCGCGGCCGCCGCGCTGCCGAGCGCTGTGTATTGGAGGAAACGGCGTCGGCTGACGCCCGGCACGACCGGCTGGCCGGGCTCCCACGGTGAGCCAGTTGCGCCGTGGGCATGTTCACGTGAATTCTCTGAGCTGGTCATGTTGCTCCATCCTCTTGGTGCAGGGGGCGTGGCTCTGCAGGTAGCACCGGTGCCGAGCGGGGTAACCGATGTGGTCGGCCAGGGCGTAGGCAATTGACGAGGCGAAAGTCACGAAGCAGCGGAAACGGCAAGTTGTCACGTCACGACTTGCACAGTGTGCGCGCCGCAGTTCGCCTCAGGGTGAACGCGTCATGTCGATCTGCGGACGGCATCACGGCGCGCTGGCGGCTGACGCGAACAGCAATAGCAGCCGCTAAAGGCAAACTCGCCTGATTGGTATCTCACGCGCACTTGATGCCTCCGTCACCGCGGGGGGTACTTGCGCGTGTCCCCAGGCTGCGGACTTCGCGGCCGCTGAACAGTGGGGAGGGGCTAAGTGAACTGGTTCTGGATGAACGTTCCGCTGGAAGTCGTGTTCGTCGCAGCGTGGGTGGGGATACCGCTGTGGCTCATCGCCAGGCACCGGCACTGGGGACCGGATCCGGCATCGCCGTGGGGGAACCCGGGGCTCGAGGCGGTCCTGATCACCGTCCAAGCCGACGAAGAGCCGGCGGCTGAGCAAGAGCTCGTCGCCGCCCGCTAGCACGACTAGCAAAGGTCAGGCGCCAGCAGCCGGCCGGCTCGCCAGCACGCGGTCATGCTGCTGTACAGCGCCGCCCTCGTGCCGAAGCTGAGAACACGACGGCCCCGTTCCGTTCCGTCAAGAACCATGAAAGGAACGGGGCCGTATGCGCCAGTCACCCCGCTACAGCGCAGCGCAACGTATGGCCTTCAGCGGTCCACGATGCAGGCTGCCCGCGCGCCGGAGCTGATCGCTTAGCGAGGCAACAGTCCGGGGCCCTGGTAGGGCGATCCCGGCAACGAAACACCAGGCCCGCCCCGAGTGCTCGGGGCGGGCCTGGAACGCGTGCTGCTCGTTCGCGCGGAGCGACGCGGACCCTCAGGAGATCGTGACCCTCACAGGCGGTGAGGCGATTCCGTTGGCGACTACGACGAGTGTGCTCTTGCCCGCCGGGATGCCCGGCGGGAGGGTGAAATTGGTGGACGAGCGGGTGCCGGGCGCGACCGATACCGTGGTCCAGTTGCTGGTCCGGGCATAGGTCACCACGCCGGTGGCGGAGTTAGTGATCCGTACCAGGGGGAAGTTGGTGTTGTCCTGAACGTCATCACCGTAGGTGGCGCCGGGGTCCAGTCCGGCGAGCTGCCTGCCGGACAGGCTGTAACTGCTCCCCGGGGCCAGGGTCGTGGAACTTAGCGATGTGATGGAAGGCGCCCATGCCGGATTCGGTGTGCCGCCGGCCGTGTAGACCTCCATCTGGTTGCTGCCGTCGTTGAACAGCACCTGCCCGTTCGGCAGCGCCAGCATCCGCGTGTAGTAGGAGGAGTCGTTTGCAGCGTTGGGCACGTCCGGGATCTGGGTAAGCGTGTTCGAGCCGACGTTGTAGACGAAGAAGTGCGTCGGCGCGTTGTACACGCACGCGCTCACGTCGAACAGCACGTTCCCGTCCGGCAGGACCGACCCAGGTCCGTCAGTACTGTCCATCTCCTGGCCGCCGATAGCGGGTATCTCCGGCCCCGCGGTCCACGTGCCCGCCGTGCCGGGCTGGTACTGATAGAGCGCGGTCTGCGTCGGAGCGTCTGTGGTGCACGCCGTGGGCGGCTCTTGCGTGCTGGTGCCGGCCCCGACCACGAACACGTTGCCGCCTGGCATCTCGACCTGCGGCCCGATCTCGACGACCGGGAACGGATTAACGGGATTGCCGTCCACAGCCGTGTTTCCGGCGAACGACCAGGACTGGGTGCCCGGGTTGTAGAGCTGGGTCGCAGCCGGCACCCAGAGATCAAGCGTCAGCAGCTGGCCGCTGGGCTCCAGGGTCCAGCCCTCCTCGTCGTTGGGATCATTCTTGCCCGCCGCCGGGATCACCGTCCACGTCAGCGTCCTCGCGTTGAGCAACGCATCATCGACGGTGAGATTGGGATTCGTGACGCAGGTATTGCACGGCTGCTGGAGCATGAACGTGCCGTCGGCCAGGACATCGCTCGCGGCGTCACCCATGTTCGTCCAGCCGGGCGGCGGCGCGACGGAAGCCCAGGCGTTGGTCACCGGGTTGTAGATCGCGCCCTCGTTCGACCACACGGCATTCTCGCCGATGTACTCGCCGCCCTCGACGATCATGCGCCCGTCAGGCAGGATCGCCGACGCGAAATACAGCGGCGTGTAGGCGGCCGGCATCGAGGCGATCTGGCTCCATGTCCCGTTGATGTAGCTGCCACTCGAGTCCGGTGTGAGTGCCCACCACTGGTTCGAACCGCCCGTGACGTTGTTGTCCGGCTCATCGTGAACGAGCACCGTCCCGTTGCTCTCCAGCAGCATCGTGCCGGGCGTGCCGAACGGCGGCGGGTTGGTCAGCGGCGTCCAGGGTGACCCGGACGACCCGGACGACCCGGACGAGCCGGATGACCTGGTGTCCGCGGAGCGAGCAGCTGACGTCGCCCCCGACCCGGTCACGTGCAGCAGGGGCGGCCGCGGAATGACTGAAGCGGCCTGGGTACCTGCCTGAGTCCTCATCGCCGCGCTGAGCCGCGGCGCCGCCGCACTCGGCGCATATGCAAAAACCAGCCCCGCCAGCGCGGCCAAGCACAAAGCCGCGCCGGCAAGTAGGGCAGACCGACGCCGTAACACCATCAAGACCCCTTTCGTGGTTTGCTGCGTCCTGCGTTAAACGAGCGCACGTTATCAGGGCCGCAGGGGCTTGTCTGTATTCGTCAGGGACACAGTTGTTTCGCCGGAAGTTCGAACCTGAGGGATCGGCCGATCAGGGCTTGTAGCTCGCGTCCGGCTCCCCCGGCCGCACGATGCCAGTCTCGTAAGCCAGGATCACGGCCTGGACCCGGTCGCGCAGGCCGAGCTTCGCAAGCAGGTTCCCCACATGCGACTTCACCGTTGCTTCGCTCACGACCAGGTCGGCCGCGATCTCCGCGTTGGTGAGGCCGCGGGCGAGGCGGAGCAGGATGTCACGTTCCCGCACCGTCAGCGACGCCAGCCGCGACGGCGCCGGCAACGTCTGCGCGGGCCTGCGGGCGAACGCGTCGATCAGCCGCATTGTCACCGACGGCGCAAGTAACGCGTTTCCCGCTGCGGCGATCTGGATGGCCGCGATGAGATCGTGCCGGGGAGAGTCCTTCAGCAAGAATCCGCTCGCACCTGCGCGCAGCGCCTCGTACACGTAGTCATCCAGGTCGAACGTGGTCAGCATGACCACCCGCGGCGCACCGGCGCGGTCGCCGCCGGTGATCAGCCTGGTGGCCTCGAGGCCATCCATTTCCGGCATCCGGACGTCCATCAGGATCACGTCGGGGTTGTGCTCGGCCGCGGCCTTTACTGCCTCTGCTCCGTTCGCCGCCTCCGCGACCACCGTGATACCGTCGGCCGCTTCGAGTATCACGCAGAATCCGGTCCTGACCAGTTCCTGATCGTCGGCCACCATGACCCGGATTGATTCGCCCGCGGTCATGGCGCTGGCAGCCGTGCCGTGACCGCGAACCCGCCAGCATCGCCGGGCCCGACAGTCAGCTTGCCCCCGCAGGACGCGACCCGTTCGGCGATGCCGGCCAGGCCGAAGCCACCCGAATCCGCGAGGCGCCGCGCACCACCATCGCGGGTGGCCGCCCGGCCCCGGACGCGGTTAACATTGCCTTCCACCGTGATCGCGACGGCCCCGTTCCCGGTATCGGTGACGGAAACCGTCACGAAGCCAGGCTCATAGCAAACCGTCACCGCCGCCTCGCCTGCGCCGGAATGCTTGACGGTGTTGGTCAGCGCCTCCTGCACGATCCGGTACGCGGCCAGGTCCACGACCGGCGGCAGCTTGCTGGGGCTGCCCTCAACCCGCAGGTCCACCGCGATTCCCGCCCGACGGACCTGCCCGAGCACGTCGTCAAGCTGGCTGACCGACGGGGATGGTGCAGTCGTTGCCCGGCCGTCGACGTCGGCCGGACCGCGCAGCACGCCAAGCAGGCGGCGAAGCTCGGTCAGCGCCTCCCGTGCGGTCCGGCCGATGATCTCGACGTTCTTGCTTGCCTCCTCGGGCCGGCCGGGCAGCAGTGCCGCCGCGGCCTCCGACTGAACGGCCATCAAGCTGACGTGATGCGCCACCACGTCGTGCAGTTCCCTGGCGATCCTGGCCCGCTCCTCTGCGGCTGCCAGCGCCACTTGCCGGGCGCGCTCATTCTCTGCGTGCTCAGCCCGGGCCTCGACCTCCTGCACATAGGCGCGTCTGGTACGGCTGAGTATGCCGAGCGCGCCTGCCACCGCGAACTCCAGCACGGCGACGAAGAAGTCATAAGGCTCGGTATGGCCAGGCGTAGTCTGCCCCTCGACGATGCCAAACACCAGCACGGCGCTCATCGCCAGGCGAACCCTGGTCGAGCAGCGATCCATGACCGTGTAATAGGCAATCGCAGGGCCGAGCGGAAGCGGCGCAAACCCGATGCCCAGCTGGTCGTACAGCGTTCTCGGAATACCGACGGCGAAATACACCACGACTGGCCAGCGCCGCCGCCACGCCAGCGGCAATGCCTGCAGGACCACGAGCAAGAACGCCACATAGGGCAGGTGCAGCTGCCTTGTCTCCGGAACGAGCGAGGCAACGTTGTATACGGCCAGGGCAATCGCCAGCGCGAGGTCCTGCATCCGCGGCGGCAGCCCGGTCGCCAAGGTGGTGAGCCTCTTCACCAGCCGATCGTAAAGGCCGCGGCGATGCGCGGGCCATCCGTCGCACGGCTGAAGTGCTAACCCCTACCTAAGAGGGAACGGGGTGGCCCCAATCGCGGCTCCACTGCACGCTCGGGATGGACGGGGAAACGGGCCCTGCGGGCGATGCGGATGAGGCTCGCCGCGCACGAGCATTGACAACCATGAACTCCGAAGCAAGAACACCGGACTCCCCGGCTGAGTCGCGCCGGGACGCTGTGGCCACAGTCAGCGATGACGAGCTGACACCGGCCACCACCATCGCGCCGTTCGACCGGCGCGTGATCGCAGTCGGCGCTGTTGTCTTCGCCGTTCTGCTCGCATTCTCGACGCGGTACGGGTTCCACCGCGACGAGCTGTACTTCATGGAATGCGCCCGTCACCTGCAGGCCAGCTATGTTGATCAGCCAGTGCTGACGCCGCTGATCGCGTGGGTCTCGCTGAAGCTGTTCGGCGTGTCGCTGCTCGGGCTGCGAATGTGGCCCGCGCTGGCGGCCTGGGCGACTGTCGTGGTTGGTGCGCTGATCGCGCGCGAGTTCGGCGGCGGCCGCCGGGCGCAGCTGCTGGCGGCCCTTGCGACCGCCACCATGCCAGCCGTGATTGGCTCCGATCACCTGTTCGGTCCGACGGCCTTTGACATCCTGGCCTGGGCAGGCCTGGCGCTGGTTGTCGTCAGGATCGGGCGCACCGGTGACACGCGGTGGTGGCTGGCTGGCGGGCTGATTCTCGGCCTCGGGCTGGCGAACAAGCACAGCATCGGATTCTTCGCTGTTGCCCTGTTCATCGGCGCCCTGCTCAGTGGTGGTCGCCGGCTGGTGCTGAACCGCTGGCTCCTCGCCGGCGCGGCGATCGCCGTCGCCTTCACCATCCCCGACATCTGGTGGCAGGCACAGCACCAGTGGGCCACCATCGCGATGACGCGCGCGCTAGCGCAAGAGAACGGCGGCACCGGCAACATCGCCAGCTGGGTGGTCGGGCAGCTGCTGATGACGGCCCTGGCCATGGTGGTCGTCTGGGTCGCCGGACTGCGGTTCCTGTGGCGGTCAGGGCTGCCTCTCTGGCGGGCGCTGGCCTGGGCGTACGCGATCCTGTTCGTGTTCTTCGCGCTCACCACCGGCAGCAAGATCTACTACCTCGCTGGCGCGTACATCTTCCTGGTCGGTGCCGGAGCCGTGGCCATCGACGGCTGGCTGGCGGCGCGCAAGGCCCGGCTCCGCACGCTGATGATGGCCACCGCGGTCACCGCCGCGATCACTGTGCCGGTCGTACTGCCAGTGCTGCCAGCCAAGGACCTGGGCGGGACCGAGAAGATCAACTCTGTGCTGGCAGAGTCTGTGGGCTGGCCGCAGCTTGTCAGCTCGGTACGCACGGTGTGGTTCTCGCTCCCGGCCACGCAGCGAGCCAACGCCGTGATCTTCACGTCGAACTACGGCGAGGCGAGCGCGATCAACATCCTGGGTCAGGGAACCGGCCTGCCTCAGGCGGTCAGCGGCCACAACACCTACTGGTGGTGGGGCCCGGGCAACCCGCACGCGACCACCGTCGTGGCAGTCATGCCCGGACCCATGGACGGCGGCGGTGATGCCGCCTACCTCGGCCAGTTCTTCACCAGCGTGCGAGCCGTTGCCACCCTGTCCAACCCGTACGGCCTGCACAACCAGGAGTGGCACGGTCACGTCTACCTGTGCACCGGGCCGCGTCACCCGTGGGGCCAGATGTGGCCGCAGCTACGCAGTTACAGCTGACACGGCGGGAGGCAGGCTGTTCCGCTCGCCTGGATAGCGGCCATCCCGCGGCGATCCCCCGCTCAGGCGTGGCAGTACCGGCAGTGATTGCGCTGCCGGTACTGCCACACTGGGCGATTGACTGTCAGGCCGGCGGAGCCGTCTCGCCGGGGGCGGCATCCTGCGCGCTAGTGGCTGCGAACATCTCGCTGAGCCGGCCCGCGACCCGCGCCGAGGCGAGATGGTCGTGGTAGTCACGGGAGGTGACGATCTCGCCGTTGCGCACGCGGAGCACGAAGATGGCAGGCAGTGCGTACGGCTGTCCGGCGTCGGTAGTTCCCTGGTATTCGAACTCGGCGACGATGACCTCGGGATCGGTTGTCTCATGGATCGTGACGTTGCCTACCTTGCGCCGCGGCCTTGGCCCTGCGGCGGCGAGTTGCGCCATGCGGTCGCGAATCTCCTTGCGACTGCGCAGCGGGGCACCGCGCAGCGGGTCGAACGGGTGCACGACGTCAATCTGCTCCGCGTACAGCTCGGGCAGCCCGTCCAGGTTGCCGTCGGCGATGCCATTCACTAGCGCGAGGAAGACCTCGCGGGGGCTACGGGGCTGAGGCATGCGGCTCTCCTGTCCTCGGCGCGGGCGTGCACGGCACCGGATACTATCCGGAGCCCTGCTCGACGCTGGCGGCCAGCGCTTGCTGCATCTCGGCTCCCATCGAGGATGGCCTTCTCTGCTTGCAGGATTACTGACAGCAGACCCGTCGATGGCGGGGACTTCCTAAGTCGAAGGTCGGCGGCACTGACCAGTCAGAGGCTGCGCGGAACCTGACCTGGCCCGCCTGAGAACCTCAGCTGTTCGTCGAGCTAGCACCCGCCAGAGAACACCGAAGTCCCCGCCGTCGAAGACGACGCCACTGAAGTCGAGGTTCAGCCCTTGCCAGCGAATCTTTGCCAGCAGGCTGGCTTCAGTGGCGCGACGTTAGTGGCTGCCGATCAGGTGAAGCCAACATTGAGTACAAAGTGCCCGAGCCTCAGGTCGAGCACTCCGCCGCCGGCCCAGTGGACGATGAATGCCAGCAGGATGATGACCAGAATGACGACCACCACCCAGAAGAAAAACACGATGATGCCGGGAACGGCATACCCCGCTACAGTTCTCGCTCTAGCCACGGCCGCCAACTGCCCACATCCGGGCGACTTATTCGCGCCGAAGCCCTACGAAAGTCGGACCTTTCTCACGACCGACTGAGGCGCGCTCGCCGTTCCTACGTTTAGTTGCCTCACAACGGGAAGGTGCAACCCGAGCTACCCCGGGAGGTTCACATGTCCCGCACTAACAGAGCCGGGAAGCCCGGCACGGTTGGCGACACTGTCCGCCACGCACTCGCCCAGGCCGGTCCGGTGGCAACGAGCACCACCGCTGCTGTCCGGCACCGCGTGACCAGGTCCCGCGCCTGGGCCGCGCCCCAAGTGGAACGCACCGGCCAGTTCCTGCAGCACGTCGCCGCGCCAAAGGTCTCAGCCGCGCTCTCCTCCGCTGCTCACAAGATCGAGCCAGCCCAGGCATCGCGGCGCCGCCGGTGGACCAAGCGAGCTGGCGTGGCCGGGCTGCTGGCCGCCATGGGCGCAGCAGCTGCCGTTCTGCGCAAAAACGTCAAGCCCGCAGCCGGCGAAACAGCCGAACGGACCGGAGAAACAGCCGAGCAGGCCGACGAAGCCGTCGGCGAAGACCAGAGCCTGCAGGACATCGCCGGCACCTGAGCCGAAGCCAGCGAGCAAGGCCTCAGCCCAGCGCTGAGCGCCCTGCGAGATAGCGTTCGCCTGGCTGCCAGCCGCCGTCAGGCCGCTGGCTGGTGTCAGCGTGCGATCGTGCATCAGCTCTCAGCCGGAGTGATGCCTGCCCGCCATCCTGCCGCTGCCGCCCCGGTGTCGCCGCGCCGGACAAAGTCGATCGCCTCAGCCGGCCGGTCAGGCCACGTCAGGGTGGTCACCGACAGCGGCGTCTGCGCCACGACCCGGCCATGCGAGATGACGTGCGATGGGCGCACCTGCCGCCGGACCACGTCAAACGCATCCAGGGCTGGCAGCAGCAGGAAGCTGGCCGGCCTGCCGACAGCGATGCCATACGCATCGCCCAGCCCGAGCACGGCAGCCGCGCGGCTTGTCACCATCGCGAAGCACTCGGCTATCTCGCCTGGCGACATCATCTGCGTGGCATGCGCGCCGACCAGGGCTACCTGCGCTGGATTCGCGGTGCCGAGCGGATACCACGGGTCCATGATGTCGTCGTGGCCGAATGCCACGTTGACGCCGGCCGCCAGCATCTCCTTCACCCTGGTCAGACCGCGGCGCTTGGGGTAGTCGTCGAAGCGGCCCTGCAGGTGCAGGCTGACCAGCGGATTGCTCACCATGCTGATGCCCGAGCGCGAGAGGATCCGCTCGAGCTTGTAGCTGTAGGCAGGGTTGTAGCTCCCCATCGCCGTGGTATGGCTGGCCGTCACCTTCTCCCGCAGGCCGCTGCGCGCAGCCAGCGTCGCCAGCACCTCAACGAACCGGGACTGCTCGTCATCGATCTCGTCGCAGTGCGCGTCCACCTGCAGGCCGTGCTCGACGGCCAGTCCCACCGCGATTTCCAGTGAGCGAACGCCGTCCTCGCGGGTGTCCTCGAAATGCGGGATGGCGCCGACGACGTCCGCGCCACGGGCCACGGACTCCTGCATAAGACGTTCGCCGTCGGGAAAAGAGCAAATCCCTTCCTGCGGGAACGCCACAAGCTGCAGGTTCACCACGCCGGCCACCCGCTCGCGAACTTCAGCGAGCGCCTGAAGCGCCACGAAGTCCGGGTCGGTCACGTCGACGTGGCTGCGGACGTGCAGGACGCCGTTGGCGACCTGCCAGCGCAGCACCTCCTCGGCCCGGCTTATGACGTCATCTCGGGTGAGCGTCGCCTTGCGCTCAGACCAGCAGGCAATGCCCTCCCAGAGCGTGCCGCTCAGGTTCCAGCGAGGCTGGCCCGCTGTCAGGGTCGTGTCTAGATGCACGTGCGGCTCGACGTAAGGCACCGATGCCAGGGCCCCAGCGGCCTCGATGACCGTGCGGCCCGGCGGCGCCGTTGTTCCCGTCGGGGTGATGGCTACGAACTGGCCGTCATCGACGAGCAGGTCGAATAGCCCACCCGACTCGTCGTCAGCCAGCTTCGCTCCGCGCACGACAAGATCGATCATCGGACATCCTCCAGCAGCACTGCGTGGGCCGGTACTTGCACGACTGCGAGCTAGCCGGTCAGTCAGTCCGCCGTCGCGGTTCCCAGCATTGCGTCCGGCCGCTCAGCTGCCGGCTCCGGGTCGTGGACGCCGTCCATGCGGCCGCGCTTGCGCCACCAGTCGACCATCTGAACGGGAGCCGGGATCTCGTCCGCTACGACGACCAGACCGTGCTGCTACTCCCCCACACGACAGCCGACGCAACTCTCCTCGTGTCGCGGGTACTGGGCGAGCTCATCCAGCACGATTCCGAGCGCGGGACTCAGTACCTGAACACGCTGCGGGTGATGCTGCGGGTCGATCGGGTCCTGGCAGCTGGCCGCGGCCGAACTGCACATCCCCAAGCAGACGCTCGGCTACCGGTCAAGGGGATCGAGCAGCTTACCGGCAGGGGACTCACCAAGACCGAGCACTTTGCGGAGCTCTGGATCGCGCTGCAGTCCTATGACCTGCTCATCGGCCATGCCACAGGAACGACGCGATAGCTGTCTGCGGCTCCTGCCAGTTACATTGATGAGGTGCGTGTCAGCGAATACCCGAGCCCGCTCCGGCATCTTTTAACTCAGCTGGACGAACTGCAGGCCGAAGACAGCCTCGATATGAGCAAGGTCGGACATCTGCTGGTGCAGCTAGCGGCCGACGAGGATTATCTCGGTCCTCTCGTCACGGCCATGCCCCCGGAGTCATCGGGCGGGACGTGGCTGATCCGGCCCGAACGCGGTCCGCGCCTGGTGCTCTTCCACCGGCCTGAGGGAGTGATGTCCTACACCCACTCCCACAGCTGCTGGCTGGCGATGGCGCCGGTCCGCGGCGTTGAGACCCACCAGCAATGGCACGCACTGTGTCATGCGGACGGCAGCGCCGATCTGCACCTGGCGGACTCGCGGGCGATACAACGCGGCGAAGTGGTCACACTGGTTCCGCCTGGGGACATCCATAGCCACGGTCATGCCGCGGGTACCGGCGCCAGCCCGTACTCGCTGATTCTGCTGGGTGACAACCAGGTCGCCTTGGAGCGCAAGGAATTTGATCTCCAGACGAAGCGCTGGCGCGACCTGCCGCCCGGCGATCCTGGCCAGACGGACCGCTGATCCTGAGTGCAGAGCATCGAAGGCCACGTCGCCATAGTCACAGGAGGAGCCCGCGGGATCGGGCTTGGCATAGCCAAGGTCCTACGAGCCGAGGGTGCGTACGTTGTGTTGGCGGACATCGATGCCACAGCCGCGGAATCCGCAGTGTCCTCGCTGCCCCGTGGGGATAAGCACGCATTCGCGGTGACAACCGACGTGACCGTAAGGTCATCGACTGAGCGCATGGTCGCTGAAGTCCTACAGCGCTGGGGCCGAGTAGACATCTTGGCCGCGAACGCAGGTGTCTACCCGGCCATCCCCCTTCGCGATCTGACCAGCGACGACTGGGACAACGTTATGGCGATCAATGCTCGGGGCGCGCTGTACGCAATCCAAGCCTGCCTGCCGGAGATGTCTAGACGTGGCTACGGGCGGATCGTGCTGACGTCCTCGATCACTGGGCCGCTGGTGGGGCTGCCCTCTTACGGACATTACGGTGCCACCAAGGCAGCGATGCTCGGCCTCATGCGCTCGGCTGCTCTGGAGGTAGTGAAGGACGGCATTACCATCAACGCCGTAATGCCAGGAAACATCCGCACTGCCGGTTTCGGACACCAGTCCCCTGAGCATCAGGAAGCGATGCTGGCCCACATACCTATGGGTGTCCTGGGAGAACCCGAAGACGTTGGCTGGGCAGTGCGCTACTTCGCCTCACCAGAAGCACGGTTCGTGACAGGTCAAACACTGATCATCGATGGCGGACAGGTGCTACCAGAATGATTGCCTAACTCGCCCGCGCCTGCACAGGATGGATGCGGAACCGTGATGCCAGGAAGTCCATGAGGAAGTTGCTCGCCAGTACCACAACGAGCAGAACCACAAGGATCAGGCCGAACTTAGACAGGCCGAACTGCCCCAGCAGGACACCGGTGAGTGCAGCGATCACGAGACGGCCTGCACCTGCCGACGCCATCTGCCAGCCAATCACGTATGCAGCCCGCGGTTGTCGCAGCCGATGCGGCGTCAAGCCGATGAGCGCCGGGAAGACCGGCGCCACGCCGGCACCCAAGATGATCAGGCCGATGATCGTGCCTGTGGCTGTTGGCTCGGACCAGATAACCGAGGCCCCCACAAGAGCGACTGCGCATCCGGCTGGTATCAGCACCCGCGCGCTTGGTAGTCGACTCGGCACTGCCATGAGCAATCGCACGACAGTGCTCACAGGTCCATCGCGGCGCCCTACGCGCTGGCCACTATGCGGCCTCACCATGTCGGGCTGACTCGCGCTGATCGCATACCGAACCGTCCACCAGCTAGCACTGCACGCGAGCTCGGCGAGTATCAGCACCAGATAGGGCACCCGCCACGACCCTGATTCTGCAATCGCGGCCGTCACCAGCAGTGGACCGATGACCGTTCCTACGCCATACGGCCATGGTAGGCGCCGCACCGAAACGATGGAGCAAGTGCCCGCTCGGGATCGCGGTTAGCAGATAGCCGAGGCCAGCCGCGACCAGCAACACGCTGAGCATGCTGAGCGGCAGGCCGAACGTCCGCGCGATCGACGGCCAAGCTACGCCGATAACGCCTTGGTAATCGCTTTTGAACCGTTTCTGCATGCCACCTGTCGCGTTGCGGTGTGGCAGCTGCCGCCGACCCGGTCATCACCGTGGCGGGCCCCGATCTATCAGTGCGCGGGCTTCGGGCTCAGAGAAGGCGCGTTCGGGATCCACACGCTCCAGCCACCAGGTAAGGCCGGCCTCGGCATAGTCCTCAATCTCGGGCTGGTGTGCCCAGCAGTCGTGGCCATTAACGGCCACATTAAAGGGATCCTGCGAGTCGCGGTACATCGCGATGTAGCTGGTCAGCGCGGCCACGTCTGATACCTTCGGAAGACTCCGGTCCGCCATCTCCGGCACCACGCCGTCCCAGCGCGCCGCCCGCTTGAAGGGCAGCTTGTGTGGCCACAAGCCCGCCACCCAGACGGGAATGCGCGGGCGCTGCACTGGCGTGGGCTGGAACGTTACCGGGCCAATCGTGTAATGCTCACCCTCGTGCCGTACCTCCTGGCCAGTCCACAAACTGGTCACCAGCTCTAGGCCCTCGTCGAGCAAGCCCGCCCGCTCGCGCTCCGACCAGGCCTCCCCAAAGGGCCGGAAGTCGTCGGGCGGATGGCCCAGCCCGGCGCCAAAGATGAGACGTCCGCCGGATACGCGGTCGAGCGTGACCGTCTCACGCGCGACCTTCCACGGCCGCCGCCTCGACAACGGCGTCATCAGGACACCGAGTCGTAGCCGCTGAGTTGCTGCAGCAACAGCGGTCAGAGCGACCCACGGATCTGCTACCGCGTAGATATCCGAGGTTGAGAAGACGATGTGGTCCCAGATGAAGAATCCGTCCCAGCCCGCACTCTCGGCACGCGCGGCGAGCTCGGCCAGGCACCGGGCGTCGCCGAAGGGACCGAAGTTCGGCAGGAAGAGTCCGTACCGCATCGGCCTGGGCCCCACTTTCCGCAAGGAATGCACGTACACGTGGAAACTAAGGTAGACGAACTAGCCTTCGAGGGTTCCGGCGATTCCCAGCGTCTGACCGTCCACCACGATGTTCCTCACCGGTGATGCACGCCGCGCCCGGTCGCGCCGTGTCGGGCTTCACCGTGTCAGACATGGCTCCCCCTGCAATCCCGTCACTGCGCCGCGCAAATGGCCGGTCAGGAACGCTTGCGGCTCCCCCGGCGCGGCCGGCGCTCGAGCTCCAGCAACTGGATCGCCGCAAGCTCGTTGGTGACGAGCACGTCGAGGAAGCCGCCGTGTAGCGCGCCCAGAATCGCGTGTGCCTTGTGCACGCCACCGGCAACGCCGATGACCTTGGGAATGTACTTGAGGTCCGGCAGCTCGATCCCTATGCGACGGTCGTGGATCGCCAGGTCAGCAACCTTGCCGTCGGCGTCAAAGAACTGGCCGAGGATGTCACCGACGACGCCGCGCGCGCGCAGCGCGCGCATGTCCGCAGCGGTCAGGTAGCCGAGCTGCACGATGGTTGCATCAGTGGTCGGGGTGCCCACTCCGACGATTGCCTGCTTCGCTCCCTTGGCTTGCATGACGACCTGCCGGATGGTCGGCTCTTCGCGCAGCGCCTTGGCGAGCGTGGCTGAAGACGCGCTGATGGGAGCGGGGATGACCGACGCTGTGGTGAGGCTGGGGTCCGGCCCCGAGTCGCCCTTGGATGACAGGATCGTTGGTAGGTAACCGTCAACCCCGCCGGTCAGTGTCACCAGATGCACCGGGCCGACAGCACCGAAGTTGGTGGCAGCGATGACCCTGGACACGGTGTCGCCCCAGCCGACCCCCAGGGTAGAACCCGGCCGCAGGTGCGTGCTGATGAACTGGGCTCCGCCCAGCCCGATGCGGGCGTTCAGTGCCCCATGCTCGGCAGGTTCCTTGTCGTGGTCGGGCACGACGAGCGCTTCGGAAAGGTCGAACGTCCGCCGCAGCTCGGCGCTGAGCTCGAAAGCGTTCAGGTAGTCGGCGTTCAGGTTAATCGTGACGAGCCCCACCCGGCGCGCCCGGTCGAGCAGCCTTCCGACGGAGGCCCTCGACACAGCGAGTCGCTTAGCGATCTCGTCCTGCGTCAGCTCGTCCTTGTAGTAAAACCAGGCCGCTCGCAACAGGAGCTCTTCGGAACTCCAACGTCCGACCTCACCGATTGCCGTGCTCTTCACCGTGCCGCCTCGTCCGCACCTGCGGTTTCCCGCGTCTTTTGCCGAGCGTCGCCGAATCCTAGCCCCAGCGCAACAGGGCAGCGCGACCAGTGCCGGCTTAGCTACGGGTCGGAACAGGCAGCAGGACGTCTTGCCAAGACCTGCAGCCAGGTCGATACTCCGAAATGGAGCGGATGGCCAGCGATTGAGCGAATGCTCTCGGCTCGCTGTCCGTGCGTGGTCAGCCCACACTGTCGCTGGTGAAGAAAGGGGAGCCAGATGAAGTTCGGCATCAACCTCTACCTGTGGACAGATGACATGCACGACGGACTCATGCCGATCCTCCAGAGGCTCAAGGAGATCGGTTTCGACGGCGTCGAGGTGCCGATCTTCGACCTCGACCAGGCCAAGTGGGCACTTTGGGGACAGCGCCTTGACGACCTCGGACTGCAGCGGACTGCGAACACCGTCATCGCTGCCGAGCACAACCCGCTCAGCGACGATCCGGCCGTCCGCGAAGCCGCCTACGAGCACCTGAGGGAAGTGATCGACTGCTGTGCGGCGGTCGGTTCGAGCGTGCTATGCGGCCCGCACCAGGTGGCACTTGGTGTCTTCACCGGCAGGGGCGCTACACCTGATGAGTGGAAGCGCAGCGTCGATCACCTGCACCGGGCAGCAGAGTACGCCGCGGGAGCGGGTGTCGTGCTGGCAGAGGAGGTCGTCAATCGCTTCGAGTTGTATCACCTGAACACGCTTGACCAGGCGATCCGCTGTATCGATGAGGTTGACCATCCCAACTGCCGCATCCATCTGGATACCTTCCACTCCCACATCGAGGAGAAAGACCCCGCGGCGGCCATCCGCCGCGCAGGCGCTCGGATCGCGCACGTGCACATATCCGAGAATGACCGGGGCGTGCCGGGAACGGGCAGCGTTCAGTGGGACGCCACCTTCGAGTCGCTCCGGGACATCGGCTACGACGGCTGGCTCACTGTCGAGGCGTTCGGCAACTTCCTGCCGAACCTTGCCGCCGCGACCAGGATCTGGCGCAAGCTCTTCGACAGCGAGGACGAACTCGCCGCGGCCGCTTACGCGTTCCTGGCCAGCAACTGGGAGCGCGGGGCTAACGCTGCGTGAGCCCGAGGAGACGCCGGTGGTCCGGGGTTAGCTGCCGCGCAGAGCTGGCTGAACGAACTCTTCGTACGCCTGCTCCGGCTTAGCAGAGTCGTGGACCACGGCACGAACAGCGCGGATCATCGCGATCGGCTGGCCGCTCTGGAAGATGTTCCGGCCCATGTCGACGCCGGAGGCGCCGGCTTCGATGGCGTTGTAGGCCATCGTCAGCGCGTCTAGTTCGGGCAGCTTCTTGCCGCCCGCCATCACGACTGGCACGGGGCATCCTGACGTTACGGTGTCGAAGTCCTCTTCGCAGTAGTAGGTCTTCACCATGTGCGCGCCGAGTTCCGCGCAGATCCTGACGGCAAGCCGCAGATAACGCGCGTCCCTGGTGAGCTCGCGGCCAACCGCCGTGACCCCGAGCACCGGGATACCGACCCGCTGGCCCTCGTCGACCAGCCGGGTCATGTTGTGCACGGACTGGGTCTCGTTCTCGCCGCCGATGAAGACCTGGACGGCGACGGCCGCGGCGTTGAGCCGGACCGCGTCCTCCATGGCGACAGCGATCTGCTCGTTGGACAGATCCTTAAGAATGCTCGGCCCGCCACTGGCGCGGAGCACGATCGGTACGCCACAGGTAGCCGGAATCGTCGAGCGCACCATTCCCCGCGTGGTCATCAGCGCGTCAGCGAACTGCAGCAGCGGCACGATGGACAAGTCGACCCGCTCCAGTCCCGTGGTCGGCCCCTGGAAGTAGCCGTGGTCGATGGCAAGCATGACCGTGCGATTGGTGCCGGGATCGAAGATCCTGGCCAGCCTGCTCTGCATGCCCCAGTCCAGCGCTCCGGCGCCCTTGAGCTGGTTCACGTGCGGCCGCGCGGCCACCTGTGTCTGGAATCGCTCGCCGTCGGTGAGGTCGTCGTTGTCGGGCATAGTCAATGCCTCCGGGGTTGTGCCAGGGTGGCTGGCGCGGGTTGAGCCTCAGCGCCCGCCGCCCGCCAGAGCGGGCTGAGCAGGCCTTCGTCACATAGGTCGAGCATCCGGCGGTAGACCTGCCGCCAGTTCGCATACGTCTCGTCGTAGACAGCGACCGCGGCCGCCCCCGGCTCGAATGTCGCTGAGCGGATGCGCAGCTCTGGCTCCAGATCCGTGAGCCCGCCGTAGATCCCGGCTCCGACTCCAGCGCAGATCGCTGCGCCGAGAGCACTGCTTTCGGTTACGACGGGAACGTGCACCAAGGCGCCGGTCACGTCGGCAATGATCTGCGGCCAGAGCGAGCCCTTGGCCGCACCTCCAGTGAGGACTAGCTCGGTGAAGGTGATCCCGGTCAGCTCGCTGATGATGTCGCGGTGCCCGCGGGTGACGTAGGCGGCGGCTTCCTCGAGTGCTCGCACGCAGGCACCACGGCCCGAT
>Ga0335075_10001075_pt1 | contig 46040 bp, 40 predicted proteins | sample Lox_Sample_24_FD_206723 | JGI IMG/M metagenome (GOLD analysis project Ga0335075, IMG submission 206723) | Soil microbial communities from Loxahatchee National Wildlife Refuge, Florida, United States - Lox_Sample_2.4 | ecosystem: Environmental > Terrestrial > Soil > Wetlands | place: USA... | reverse complement strand
GAAGCTCGTGGTCGGGCTGTATTCAAAGCCGCCGACGCTTGGCACGCCGTAGAACACCAGATAGACCAGCAGCAGCAACGGCACGTTGCGGATGAACTCGACATAGGCGGCGATCATCGTCCGCACGATGCGGCCCGACGCCGTCGCAATCAGTGCCAGCGTCAGGCCGATCACCGTCCCCGCCAGCACGCCGACCACGGCGAGCTCCAGGCTCAGCACCAGGCCCCACTCGAGACGGTCGAAATAGTGCCAGACGAAATGGAAATTGAGGTGGTAGTTCACTCGCGGGCGGACACCGCGGTCAGATCGGCGGGAACCCAGGTACCTGTGGCGGCGGCTTTTTGCCGAAGAACTCCTCGAAGGCGGCGGTGTAGATCTCCGGCTCGTTCCCGTGCATGGCGACGTTGAAGCAGGTGTTGATCCACTGCAGCCAGTCGAAGTCGCCCTGTCGCACGGCGGCGCTGTAAAGCTGCGCCTCGTAGGCATGGCCAGGATCGGTATAGGCGCCAGGGTTCTTCTTCATCAGCCATTGCACGGTCGAGGCGTCCACCACCGCGACATCCGCGCGGTTGGCGGTGGTCGCCTGCATCACGTTGGCCTGGGTGTCGAGCTGCAGCACCTGCGCCTGCGGCAGTGCCTCATGCACCAACTGGTCGGCGCCGACGTTCTGCAGCACCGAGGCGCGCACCTGGCTGCCGGCCGCCTTCAGCGCGTCATAGGTCTGCCACTTGCCGGAAGGCGCCGTCAGCAGCGCCGCGCCCTCCACATAGTAAGGCCGTGAAAAGTTAACGAGCTGCGCGCGCTGCGAAGTGACGGTCATGAACTGGATGACCACATCGACCTTGCCGGTGGTGATGTTCGGGATGCGCGCTGCCGGGTCCTGCTGCACGTAGTCCACTTTTGTCTCGTCATCGAACAGGCCTTTCGCCAGGATGCGCGCCATGGCGATATCCATGCCGGTCAGCTTTCCGTTCTCGTCCTCGAAATGCCAGGGCGGGTTGGTCGAGCCGGTGCCGACGATCAGGTGGCCGCGGTCCAGCACGGTGCGCAGCAACGACGCCGACGAGGCCTGGGCGGCGGCGCGCGGTGCATCGAGCGCGGCGGCGGCAAGCACAGCACCGGCGCCGCCCAGCGCCAGGAAATTGCGTCGCTGCGGATGATCAACCATATCTTTCCCCCGAGCATTCGTTCTTTGTCTGCGCAAATCTGGCACGGGCGCGGAATTGAGAAAAGAGAACCCCCTCTCTCGTGCTAGGGACCAGGGGAGGGGCCGCGCCAAGTCCTTTGACGCCCTCCCCGTGCAGTCGGACAAGCCGCAAAGCGGAGCGGCCGCGCCGGGGTCCCGATGAACCCCCTCCCCTTGCGGGAGGGGGCAGGGGGAGGGAGCCGTGCCGGGTCGATCACTCTCCAGGGACAAAGTCCGTCATCGGGAAGCTTTCCTTGACTTCACCGGCGTTTTGTGCTTTAATCCTAACCGTGTTCGACGCAGCCACCGCACCGGCCGAAGCCCGCAACCCCGATCCCACCGATCGGGCCCTGCCCCCGCGCGTCGGCGGCCTCCTCTGCCTCCTCCACACCTTCATCGCCTACGGCCGCAACCTCGCCGATACGCTGCGCCGCCACGCCGCCGACCCGCGCGTCCTCCCCTGGTTCACCGACGTCGCCTTAACCTTCCACAGCGTTGACCTCGCCCTGATCCTCGCCCGCATCAGCCGCGGCCTGCTCCGCGCCGCCGCCCTCGAAGAAAGGCTCCGCAAGTTCGCCGCCCGCGGCCAGGACCTCGATCCTGACCGCATCCGCCCGAGCAGGCCATGCAAGTTGCGCCCCCGCAAAAAGCCGGCCCCCCGCCTGCACGACCCGGCTCATGCTCCCTCCCTGGAAAGCCCGCCCACCCTCGAGCAGATCGCCGCCGAGGACCGTCGCCGCCCGATCGGCGCCGTCCTCGTCGATATCTGCCTCGATCTCGGCATCGTGCCCTCCCAGATGGATCGTGCCACGCGCGAGGAACTGCGCCGCGCCGTCACGGATTACCACGGCAGCCTCTGCACTCTTTGCGTGACCCGCCTGCCCGACGCTGATCCCACCGCCATCCCCGACGACCTCCCCATCCCCTTCGACAAAGACGGCAACCCCATCATCACGTATCCCCCATGGCCGGCTCCCCCCGCACTCCCCCTCCTCTTGCGGGAGGATCGAGCCGCCAAGCGGATCGATGCGGGGAGAGGGCCGGGCCCGTAAACCCACCACAGCGCCTTCACACGCACAAAAGCACGGAACGGGGCCAGCCCACGGCCAGCCCCGCCGTCCCGATTCCGCGCCGGTCCGACCGATCGAGCTTTCCCCCTGGCAGGAAGGCGCCTCGTCACCCAGCCGCGGACGAATGTCACTCGAGGGTGGATCAAGGCCCAACTGGTGATACGCCGCGTTGCGGCGCCTCACTGCGACCACCAACGGATCTGCCGCAGGCATGCCCCGCTTCAACTCCGTCCTGCTGACCGGCGCCTCCTCGGGAATCGGCCGCGCCCTGGCCGAGGCCAGTGCCGCGCCCGGCGTCACCCTCCACCTCTCCGCCCGGAACCCCGAGCGGCTCGACGCTGTCGCCGCCGCCTGCCGCGCGCGCGGCGCCACGGTCCGGGTCCAGGTGGCCGACGTCCGCGACGCCGCCGCGATGGCCCGCTGGATCGCCGGATCGGGACCGCTCGACCTCGTGGTGGCGAATGCCGGCATCGCCCCCGGCAAGGCCGACACCGCACCCGAGACCCGCGCCGTCTTCGCCACCAACCTCGACGGCGTGCTGAATACCGCGCTGCCGGCGATCGAGAAGCTGGCGGCCCAACCGCCCGGACCCGACGGGCTGCGCGGACATATCGCGGTCATCGCCTCGATCGCCGCCTTCGTCCCCTCGCCGGTCAGCCCGGCCTATGGTGCCTCGAAGGCGGCGGTGGACGCCTGGACGGTGGCCTCGGCACCCGCCGCACGCCGGCGTGGCATCGCGCTGACCAGCGTCTGCCCCGGCTTCATCCGGACCCCGATGACGGCGCACTTCGCATTCCCGATGCCGGGACTGATGTCCGCCGATCGGGCCGCGGCGCTGATCCTGCGCGGAGTCGCGGCTGGCCGGGTCCGGGTGACGTTCCCCAGGTGGATGGCGGCAGGGGCGCGGATCGGCGGTCTGTTGCCGCCGCGCTGGGTCGCCGCCTTCACCGAGCGCCGGCGGCGCTGAAGTTGGCTCACAAGGCCGCAGCACAAGCCTATGATTTTATTGCTGCCCGCAACGCCACCATGCAACCGCCGACCCCGCCGCGTGTTGCCGCGTAGAGCCCAATTCCACCTCACCCGCCGTGCGGGAGAGGTCGGTTCGCGAAGCGAACCGGGTGAGGGTCCGCGTGCCCCGCCCCCGGAACGAACACAGGAGCAGACGCAAACATGGACCGCCCGCTGGAGATCGCCTTCCACAACATGATGCCCTCCGCCTCGCTCGAGGCGCTGATCCGCCAGCGCGCCGAGAAGCTCGAGAAACACTACGGCCGCCTGGTCGGATGCCGCGTCTCCGTCGAGGCCCTGCACCGTCAGCACCGGACCGGCAACACCTACGAATGCCATATCGTGCTCTCGATGCCCGGCCGCGGCGATCTCGCGGTCAGCCGCAGCCCCCGCCGCGCCAGGTGGAACTACGCCCATCCCGATATCCGCGTGTCGATCCGCGAGGCGTTCGACGCCGCCGAACGCCAGCTCGAGGACCACAAGGACCTGCTCCGCACCGACACGACGCCACCCAACAGCGCGGCCCTGGCCGGCGAGGTGATGCTGATCGAGCCCGGCGCCGATCACGGCTTCGTCCTCACCAGCACCGGCAGCCAGCTCTATTTCCACCGTGACAGCGTCACCAACGCCCGCTTCGAGGATCTCCGCCCCGGCCAGCGCGTCCATTACGTGGAGGAGCCCGGCGACGCCGGCCCGGTCGCCGCCAAGGTCCGCGTCCCGGAACCCAAGCCCGCTTGAACGGCCGCATGCCCGACAGCGGCGCCCGCGCACCAACACCGCCCCCACCGACACCCCTGCCGCCGCCCCGCGATCCGCTGCACGGCATCGCCAATATCCTGCGCACCGCCTGCATCGTCATCGCCGTCGGCGCGCTGCTCTGGGTCATGGCCGATGCCGTCCTGGTCATCTTCCTCGCCGTGCTGATCGCCGCCGTGCTCCGCGGCCTCGGCACGGCGCTGGCGCGGCGGACCGGGATCGGCGTCACCTTCGCCGTGGTTGCGGTCTTCTTCCTGCTGTTCGCCGCGATCGCAGGCGGCGCCTGGGGGATCGGCCCCCATCTCGCCGAGGAGGCACGGCAGCTCTGGAGCCAGCTCAGCCGGCAGATCGGCACATTCCAGCAGGCGCTGCGCCGGCTCGGGCTCGGATCGCTGATCGGCGGCTCGGCCGGCGAACTGCCCCAGATGGTGGGCCTGGTGGCCAGCTCGGCCCTGGGCTTCGTCGCGGCGGTCCTGGTGATCCTCGCCACCGGGCTCTATTTCGCGGTCGCGCCGGGGACGTACATCGAGGGCACGATCCGCCTGGTGCCGATCTGGTACCGCGGCCGGGCGCGGCAGATCATCCGGGAGATGGGCACCACCTTGGAGGGCTGGTTGCTCGGGCAGCTCATCGACATGGCGATCGTCGGCCTGCTGGTTGGTGGCGGCCTGGGCCTGCTCGGCGTGCCGCTCGCCATGGTGCTCGGCGTGATCGCCGGACTGTTCACTTTCGTACCGTATTTCGGCACCATCGCTTCAATGGTGCCGGCCCTGCTGGTCGCGTTGACGCAGGGACTGCGTCAGGCGCTCTGGGTCCTGTTGCTGTTCCTGCTGGCCCACGGCGTCGAGGGCTATCTCGTCTCGCCCTTCGTGCAGCGGCGCACGGTGCGCCTGCCGCCAGCCTTGACGGTGCTGGCGATGGTGCTGCTGACCTCGGTGTTCGGCCTGAGCGGCGTGCTGATCGCCACGCCCTTGGTCGCCGTACTGATGGTCGGGGTCACCCGCGTCTATGTCGAGGACATCCTCGGCGACCGCACCGTCGGCCAGGACCCGATCTGCGGCACGGGCTGGTACTGGTTCACGTCCCCCGACGAAACGGCGCCAGATCAGTGATCAGCGGTTCACGCCCCCCGCCGAAACAAGGCTGCCAGCTCCGGCGGGGTGAAGCGCAGCACGGTCGGCCGGCCGTGGCTGCAGGTGGCGGCGCGCGGGGTCGCCTCCATCCGGCGCAGCAGCGCGTCCATCTCGGCCTGCGAGAGCCGCCGTCCCGCGCGGATCGAGCCGTGGCACGCCATGCGGGCGATCACCGCGTCGAGCCGTGCGGCGAGTGCTGTGGTTTCGTCGAGCTCAGCCAGTTCGTCGGCGAGGTCGCGGATCAGCGGCGCCGGGTCCGGCGCGCCGAGCACAGCCGGCAGCGCGCGCACCAGCACCGCGCCGGGGCCAAAGGCCTCCAGCTCCAGCCCGAGCGCCACGAACGCGGCAGCGTGCGCCACCACCCGGGCGGCGTCCGCCGGCGGCAGATCGACCACCGCCGGCACCAGCAGCGGTTGCCCGCGCACCCCGTCGGCCAGCATCTGCTCGCGCAGCGCTTCGTGTGTCAGCCGCTCATGCGCGGCGTGCTGATCGACCAGGATCAGGCTGCCGTCGGCGGCGACCGCGACGATATACACGTCCTGCACCTGCCCGATCGCCGCCCCCAACGGGTGGTCCGCTCGCGCGGCGGGATCGGGGCCAGCAAGCGGGCGCGCGGCCGGCGGCGCCGCAAGGGCAAGCTGGGCCTCGGCCATCCCTGGCAGCGGGAGCGCACGGATCGCGCCGCTCGGCGGACGCTGCGGCGTCAAAGCGAGGGCCGGGCGATGCGCCGGCACCGCGACGCCGGCCGCCCCGGCCAGCGCCCGGCTGATCGCGCCGATCACCAGCCCGCGGACCGCGCCGGGATCGCGGAAGCGCAGCTCGGCCTTGGCCGGGTGGACATTGACGTCCAGCTCCTCGGCCGGCAGGTCGAGCCAGAGCGCGGCCACCGGATGGCGGCCGGCGGGGATCACATCGCGATACGCGACTCGCAGCGCGGTCTTCAGCACCGGGTCGGCGACCGGCCGGCCGTTCACCGTCAGCGCCTGATGTGCCGCGGTGGCGCGGGTCACCGCGGGCGAGGCGACCAGCGCAGCGAGGTGCAGCGTGCCACGCCGCTCGTCGATGGGCAGCAGCGCGGCGGCGATCTCCGGCCCGAACAGGGCGGCGGCGCGGCCCGCACGGTCCTGGCCGGGCAGGTCGAACACGGTGCGCCCGTCACTCTCCAGCCGCAGCGCCACGCCCGGCGCGGCGAGCGCCAGCCGGCGCACCACCGTCTCGGCGTGCTCGGCCTCGCTGCGCGGGTGCTTGAGGAACTTCCGCCGCGCCGGCGTGGCGTAGAAGAGGTCGCTCACCGTCACCCTGGTGCCCGGCGGTCCGGCCGCCGGCGTCACATCCGAAACCTCGCCGCCGTCGACGCGGATCGCGTGGGCGTGCGGCGCGTCGGCCGGGCGGGAGGTGATCGCCAGCCGCGCGGCGGCGCCGATCGACGGCAGCGCCTCGCCGCGGAAGCCGAGCGTGGCAATCCGCACGAGGTCATCGCCCGGCAGCTTGGAGGTGGCGTGCCGCTGCACCCCGAGCGCGAGTTCGTCGGCGTCCATGCCGCACCCGTCGTCGGTGACTTCGATGCGGTCGATGCCGCCGCCTTCCAGCGCCACGGCGATGCGCGTGGCGCCGGCGTCGAGCGCATTCTCGACGAGTTCCTTCACCGCCGCCGCCGGCCGCTCGATCACCTCGCCGGCGGCGATGCGGTTGACGATGGTCTCCGGCAGCAGGCGGATCGTCGGCATCAGGCCGCGGCGATCAGCACGCGATTGCGTGGCAGCAGCGCTGGCATGGTTCGCTCGGGTGCATGCGAGTCTCGGGGTCTCATCCGGAGTGTAGCCGACGCCGACGCGAATTGCATCGGCCGCGGAGATTGCCCGGGAGATTGCTCGGGCGTGGTTCTTTGTCCGGCAGATCTGTTTCATAGCCGAACGGGCGAGGGTTTCATCTCGGCAGCCGGGTGCCAACCGCAGGCCGCGCGAGCATCCCTCTCCGTGTTCCCAGTGGTCCTCCGCGCTTCCTCCGTGCGAATCAAAAATGCAACGGATCGCCAGATCGCACGGCATGGGCCGACCCGGCAGCGCGCCCAGTGACCTCCCATCCACGTCCGGTGCGCGAACGACTTATTTTTGATTCGCACGGAGGAAGCTCGGAGGACCACTGGGAACACGGAGTCCCGCATGCGTCTGGCAGAGTCATTGACCGAGCAGGTCATTGGACTGGCAATCGAGGTGCACCGTAATACCGGCCCGGGCTTGCTTGAAGCCGTCTATGAACAGTGCCTGTGTGTCGGGCTGCGGCGCGCAGCCGTGGCTTCGGGCGACAGGTCCCCATTCCGATGCTCGACAAGGGCGAGCAGGTCGGTGATAGTTTCAATGCGGATGTTGTTGTCGCTGAACAGCTCATATTGGAAATCAAGTCCGTCGCGACGATCCTCGCGGTGCACGAGATGCAACTGCGGACCTATCTCCGCATGAGCGGCATTCGCGCCCGGTTGCTGCTGAGTTTCAATGCACCCCGAGTGATGGATGGCTTCCGCCCCGCTTTCTCCACCGCGAATGCGCCGTAGCTCCTCTTCGTGCCCTTCGCGATCTTGAGTCCCGGCCATGCGAAGGTAGCGACCCAGAGGTTCACAGCATGATCAATGACGTGGGGGACTACGCGCAATGAGCGACTGCCCGCGAGACCGGAACGTCATGCGGCACCGCAAGGGATTTCAAGGAAAAGCCGCCGCACGCAAGCCGATATCACGACGGCAGAAACCGTCCGCCCAGTCGATCCTGTCGACCGCCGCATAAGCCGCCTCACGCGCCGCGCGGAGGCGGGAGGCAGTGGCGCACACCGTCAGCACGCGTCCGCCCGCGGCGCGCAGCCGGCCATCGCCGCCCAGCTCGGTGCCGGCCTGGAAGATCTGCACCCCCGGGCCCGAGGCGGCGTCCTCCAACCCGCTGATCACGCCACCGATCCGCGGTGCCTCGGGGTAGCCGCGCGCCGCCATCACCACCCCGATCGACGCAAGCTCGTGCCAGCGCAGGTCGAACTGCCCGAGCTCGCCATCGCACGCCGCCAGCAGCGCCGGCAGCAGGTCGGACTTCAGCCGCGGCAGCAGTACCTGGCATTCCGGATCGCCGAAGCGGACGTTGAACTCGATGACCTTCGGCCCATCTTCGGTCAGCATCAGCCCCGCGTACAGAATGCCGCGGAACGTCGTGCCCCGCCGCGCCAACTCGGCCAGCACAGGGCGGATGATTCGGTCCATCACCGTCCCTTCCAGCGCCGGCGTCACCGACGGTACCGGCGAGATCGCGCCCATCCCGCCGGTGTTCGGGCCGGTCTCGCCGTCACCCACCCGCTTGTGGTCCTGCGCCACGCCGAGCGGCAGAGCATGGACCCCGTCGCACAGAGCGAAGAACGACAGCTCTTCGCCCGTCAGGCACTCCTCGATCACGATCGACGTACCGGCGGCGCCGAACACCCGCCCGCCCATCATCCGCTCGACCGCCGCCAGCGCCAGCGCCTCGGTGGCCGCCACGACCACGCCCTTGCCGCCGGCAAGGCCGTCCGCCTTCACGACGATCGGGGCACCGCGACGGCGGATGAAGGTGCGCGCCGCCTCCGCATCATCGAACCGCTCCCAGCGCGCGGTTGGGACGCCGGCGGCGTCGCAGATCTCCTTGGCGAAGCTCTTGCTGCCCTCCAGTGCGGCAGCCGCGGCGCTCGGCCCGCAACACGCGATCCCCACCGCGGCCAGCGCGTCCGCAACGCCGGCAATCAGCGGCTGCTCGGGACCCGGAACAACAAGGTCCACCGCCTGCTCCCGAGCGAATGCGACCAGCCCGGCGATGTCCCTGGCGGCGATCGGCACGCACTCGGCTTCGGCTGCAATCCCCGGATTGCCGGGCGCGCACCACAGCTTCGTCAGCAGCGGGCTGGCGGCGATCGCCCGGCACAGCGCGTGCTCGCGGCCGCCCGATCCGATCACCAATACGCGCATCCCACTGTCTCCCTCTGGCGGGCGGCGATTCGACACCGAGGGCAACCGAGGTCAGCGAGAGGTGCCGGGCGCTGCTGCGGCGCGACAATAACCCTCCTTCGTGACCTCGGTATCCTCGGTACCCTCTGTGTCCAGATTTTGAGCGATCCGGCGGTGTCCTGCCTATCCAGGCTCCTGGCACGAGTTCATGGAATCGCCGTACTAGCATAGGGTGCCGCAATGGACGACCTGCGCCTGCCCGTCAGCAACGTGCCGGAATACACCGTCTCCGAAATATCGGGGGCGGTGAGGCGGGCGCTCGAAGGCTCATTCGGGCGGGTCCGGGTGCGCGGCGAAGTCACCGAATTCAAGCGCCACACATCCGGGCACATCTACTTCTCGCTGAAGGATGACGGGGCCAAGCTCGCGGCGGTGGCCTGGAAGTCGGCGGTGCCTCGCCTCGGCCTGGTCCCCGAAAACGGGGTCGAGGTCATCGCGACCGGCCGCATCACCGCCTATGCCGAGCGCTCCGCCTATCAGCTCATCGTCGAGCGGGTGGAGTATGCCGGCGCGGGGGCGCTGCTCGCCCGCATCGAGATGCTGCGCAAGCGCCTCGCGGCCGAGGGCCTATTCGATGCAGCCCGCAAGCGGCCGATCCCCCATCTGCCGGCGGCGATCGGGGTCATCACCTCGGAGCGCGGCGCGGTGCTGCACGACATCCGCACGACGCTCCAGCGGCGGTTCCCCCGCCCCCTGCTGCTGTGGCCCGTGCCGGTGCAGGGCGAGGCCGCCGCCGCGCGAATCGCCGCCGCAATCGCCGGGTTCGATGCCCTCCAGCAGGGCGGCGCGGTCCTCCGCCCCGACGTGCTGATCGTCGCCCGCGGCGGCGGCAGCCTCGAAGACCTGATGGCCTTCAACGAGGAGGTCGTGGTGCGGGCGGTGGCTGCGTGCCGCATCCCGGTAATCTCGGCCGTTGGGCACGAGACCGACACGACGCTGATCGATTTCGCCGCCGACCGCCGTGCCGCCACCCCGACCGGCGCCGCCGAGCTCGCGGTCCCGGCACGCGTCGATCTGTTGGCCGATCTGGCCCAGAAGGCGACGCGGCTCGTCGGTGCCCTGAACCGATTGGCGACCGAACGCCGGCTGCGCCTCGGACAGGCGGAGCGCGGGCTGCCGGACCTGCCCTCGCTCCTGGGCACCGCCCGTCAACGGCTGGACGACCGCGCAGAACGGCTTGTGCTGGCGCTGCCGAACCTCCTCGCGGTCCGCCGGACGGCGTTGGAGCGGGCCGAGCGGCGGCTGCCGGACCTTCCCTCGATCATCATCGGGGCGCGGCGGCGCGTGGCCGAGGGCACGGCCCGACTCGCCCTCGCGCTGCCGAACCTGATCGAGCGTCGCCAGGCCGGGCTGGCGCTGTGCGGCCAGAAACTGCTCGGCGGGCTGCGGCACGCGGTGGCCGCGATCCACACCCGCGCCGGTCGCAGCCTGGCGCGCCTGACCGAGGCGCCGCTGCGCGCGCTCCAGCGCGAGCTTGCGGCCAGATTGGCTGGTGCCGGCGCGCGCCTCGAGTCGGTCTCCCCCTTGGCAGTGCTGCGGCGGGGCTATGCGCTGGTCACGGACAGAGCAGGCCACCCGCTGACCACGGCGGCGTCCGTTGCACCTGGCGCCGCGCTGCGGCTCCGCTTCGCCGACGCAGAAGTGCGTGCCACCGCGGAAGGCGGCAGGCCGACAGAGCGGCAGGGCCGGTTGGCATTATAATTAGCGCGCACTCGGCCCCTTGTCCGAGGCGGCGGGGCGCAAGGCCCCGCCGCAGCGGTACGCGGAAACTTGACGGTCCCCGCGGCCCGGGGCTAATCGCCGCGGCACACACACCGGGTTACTATTGTACCCGGAACTGTGTCGCGCCTGACTCCCACCCATCGACCCCTCGCATCCACCATCCAGGACGAAATCAGCATGAACACGAAGCTTGTCGGCGCCCTTGCCGCCGTGGCGCTGTTGTCGGCGTGCGCCAACAAACCGCCGGCTCCGCCTGCCTCGACCGGCACCGGGGCGGCTGCCGCGACCGCCGGGCCGGCGCCGGGCAGCGAGGAGGATCTGGTCGCCAATGTCGGCGATCGCGTGTTCTTCGCCTTCAACCAGTCCGCATTGACGTCCGACGATCAGGCGACGCTCGATCGCCAGGCGTCGTGGTTGCAGAGATACCCCAACGTTCAGGTCCTGGTTGCCGGCAACTGCGATGACCGCGGCACCGAGGAATACAATCTGGCACTCGGCCAGCGGCGTGCCAATGCGGCGAGGGATTATCTCGTGGCCCGCGGCGTCAGTTCTGCCCGCATCCAGACGATCAGCTACGGCAAGGACCGCCCGACCGCACTCGGTGACAACGAGCAGGCCTGGGCGCAGAACCGCAACGCCATCACCTCGGTCCGCTGAACCCCGATTCAGTGGTCAGTGACCAGTGGTCAGTGGTCAGTGGTCAGTGGTCAGTGGTCAGTGGTCAGTGGTCAGTGGTCAGTGGTCAGTGGTCAGTGATCAGTGATCGATGGCTGCCCCGTATTGCCGACATATAACCGGCGGCCTCGATGGCCGCCGGTTTCGCCTCTGATCGGCTGCGCGTAAATTCCGGGCACAACCGGGAGAAAGATATGCGTCGGTCGTCTTTCATGGCTCTCACGATGGCAGCGCTGCCGCTGCTGGGATTGGCGGCGTCCCTGCCGGCGGCGGCGCAGATGGAGAGCCGGGAAGCGATCTCGTTGCAGGACCAGATCCTGGAGCTGCGCCAAGAGGTGGAAGCGCTGCAGGCGCAACAGAACGGTGCCGCCGCGCCGGCGCCCTATTCTGCGCAGCCGGCCTACCCAGAGCCATCAGGCGGCGGTCCTTCCGACACGGTCTCGCAGCTTCTGACGCGAGTGAGCGCGCTGGAGGACCAGATGCGGGAGCTCCGCGGACGCGTCGATGAGCTCGAAAACACCGTCCAGCGGATGGACGCCGACCTGGGGAAACAGATCGACGACCTGAAGTTCCAGTTGCAGAACCCGCAGGCCGCCGCGGCGGCGGGCCCGACGCCGGGCTCGGCCATGCAGAGTCCGCCGCCCGGCTCGCTCGGCACCGTGCCGCCTCCGCCACCCCCCGACCAGTCGCGGCCCCCGCCCGCGTCGCAAGCGGCGCCGCAGCCTCCCGGACCGCGCACGCCGGAGATTGCATTGCAGGAGGGCTGGGCCGCCTTCGCCCGGCACGACTTCGCCGCGGCCCAGCAGGATGCGCAGGAGGTGCTGAGGAAGCGGGCGTCGCCGCGCGCGTACGACGCGCAGTACCTGCTGGCACAGTCGCTGGCCGGGCAGCACCAGTGGTCGCGGGCGGCGATCGCCTATGACGACACCTACAACCGCTCCCCGAAGGGGGGGCACGCCGAGGACGCGCTGCTGGGCCTTGCCAATTCGCTCACCGCGATCAACGAGAAGCGGGCAGCCTGCGACACCTTGACCAAGCTGCACACCGAGTTTCCGCATCCGCGGGCCGGGCTGCGCGGCCAGATTTCGGCGGCCCACCAACGGGCCGGCTGTCGGGTCTAGAAAGGTCGCGCGCCGCCCACACCGTCGTGGCCGGCCGTGCGCCCGTTGTGCCGCGTCAACGCGGACAACCCGGAGATGGCGGCACAAGGCCGGCCATAACGACGCGGGATTGGACGACATGGGATTGGGTTCGCTCGAGAGCCGATCTTTCAGCCGGCCGCTATAACCTGCGGCAAGCTTGCGGCGCTTCGCGCTCCTGTGGTGCTCCGTGTGAACCTCCTTCGGCCAGGCCTCAAGCCGCCAGCGTCCGCGCCTCGATCGCATCAAGCGATTTCAGCCGCGCGAACAGGGTCTCGGCCGGGATGTCGGACCGGCCGGCGTCGAGGCAGTCGGCGAACTTGTCGTAAATCTGTGCCTCGGAGAGCGGGCGCGTTGCGTGACCGGTGGCACGAGCAACCGGCGCGCCCTCGAGCACTTCGCCTGATGCCAGTTCGAGGCCCACCGTATCGGCCGGCGCGGCGCCGGGCAGATCGGGATCGTACTCGCTCGTCGTGGTAGTTACGACCCGCCGCATCAGCGACTGCACATCGGGGCGCCGCACAAACTCGTCTGTCAGCTCGTGCAGCCCGACGCGCTTGGCGATGATCGCGCTCGCCATCGCGAACTCGATGCTGAACTTGCCGGCAAGCCCGGTATCCGGCGCATGGTTGCGCAGCACGGTCGCGAAATAGTCGCTGATGCCCACATTCACCTGCTTCACGTCGTCGGGCTTCACCGGATGCGCGGCGACAAGGTCAAGCGCGCAGTCGATCGCGCGGTGCGTGCAGTAACAAGTGGGATATTTCTTGATCCCGAGTCCTTCTGTCAGCAGCGCCCAGTGCTCGCCGATCCTGGGCGGGCTCGCGCGGTCCTCGGTGCCATCCGGGGAGATCGCGTGCAAAAATCCCTGAGGATGTTCCAGTGCGTCGGCGCTGGCGGTGAAGCCGGCCTCGGCAAGTCGCGCCGCCATGATCCCGGCGTGCGCCGCGCGGCCGGCGTGGAATGGCTTGGTCATGGTGCCGAAATTCGCCATCAGTCCGCCACTCTGCGAGGCGCCGAGCGCGATCGCCATCGCCGCCCGCATGGCGTCCAGCCGACGCAGCCTGGCGCAAGCTGCCGCAGCGCCAACCGCGCCATAGAGGCCGGTCGGGTGCCATCCCTTCTTGTGCAGCAGCCCGGAATCGCGGCGGAACAGCTCGGCCCATGTCTCGTACCCGGCGACATAAGCCGTCAGCATGTCAGTGCCGGACGCATCGAGCGCCTCTGCCTCGGCCAGGATCGCCGGTACCAGCACGGTGCTGGGATGGCCGCGCAACCCTACATCATCATAGTCGAGTGCGTGCGCCGCGGTGCCGTTGATCCAGGCGGCCTCGGGCGCCGGCCCACGCTCGGCGCCGAAGGTGAGCGAGGACGGCCCGGGCGGCGGCGCAAGCACGCTCTTCATGATGCGGACCGCTTCTTCGTTGCGGCCGGCAATCATCGTGCCGACGCAGTCGATGAATCCCAGTTGTGCGATGCGCATCGCTTCTTCCGGGATGCGGTTCGGCGACAGATCGGCGACGAACCGGCCAATTGCCTGGGTGAGACTCATCTGGTGCCCTCCCTTCAGTTCAACTTTGCCCGCAGCGCCTTCAGGCTGCCGCCCATCTTCACCGAGCCCGGCAGCGGATGGCCGACGATGTCCTCGGCAAGCTGCGCCACCTCGATCAGCCTGTCGAGATCGATGCCGGTCTCGATCCCCATCTCGTCCAGCATGAAGACGAGGTCCTCGGTGCAAACGTTGCCTGCCGCGCCCTTGTGCGCCGCGAACGGGCAGCCGCCGAGGCCGGCGACGGTGGAGTCGTAAATCGCCACCCCCATCTCAAGGCCGGCGTACGCGTTGGCGATTCCCATGCCGCGCGTATCGTGCAAATGGAGCGACAGCGTAAGTTCGGGGAACCGCTCGCGTACCTTGCCCACGAGTTCCTTGATTGATTTGGGTGTTGCCCACGCCATGGTGTCGGCGAGGGAAAACACTTTCGGCGTCACACCGCGCTCGGCACAGATGTCGAGCATCTGCTGGATCATATCGAGCACGCGCTGCTGCGGGATCTCGCCTTCGAAATTGCAGCCGAAGGCCGCCATGATGCCAACGCGGTCAAGCGGGATATCGTGCTGCTTGTAGAGCTCGATGGTTTCGTGTGCGACGCGGACATTGTGTTCCATCGAGCGCTGTTGGTTGCGCTGCAGGAAGGTCTTGGAGGCGGTCAGCGAGAACGATCCCTTGATGTCGAGCCGTCCCGTCGCCAGCGCACGCTGCAAGCCCTTCACGTTCAGCCACAGCGCGGTGTATTCGACTCCCGGCTTGCGTTTGAACCCTGCCGCCACGGCATCGGCGTCCGCCCAGCCCGGCACGCGGTTGGGATTCACGAACGAGGCGACCTGGATGTGGTTGATTCCGGTCTCGCTCAGGGCATCGATCAGCTCGATCTTGCGGGCGGTCGGGATCATGCCTTTCTCGAACTGGAAACCCTCGCGCGGGCCTTCTTCGTTGATTTGCACCCGGGTAGGAATGTCGGACATGGCCCCGCTCCACAAACTGCGACGAAGGATATGGCTTAGATGTTGCTTCGATCAACCTCATCGTCATGCCGGGCGAGGGCTGGTTCGGTTGTCACCGATGAGCCAAACTGGATAGGAGATTGGGTGATGGATCGTCGCAACTTCCGAGGGATGCTGGCGGCTGCCGGCGCAGCCAGCTCGCCGCTTCAACGCTCCGCACCGGCAGCACGATCGCTACCCACTCATTCGCCGGTATGATCGTCGCCGAAGCCGGTATCGATCCCAAGGTTACTTCCCTGGTTTACGTTGCGGCTCGGGGGCCTTCCCGATGCTGGCGAGGACTATACGGCACTCGCGAGCCCCGCCAGAGGGAACTGTGTTCAATCAGGCGGGCTTGGTGTTCGACCGCGAACGCAAGCCATCAACGAGCACGTCGACCAAGCGCAGCACGCTTGCCTGCCAGCCCGGCTGGTCATTCATATAGCACATGCCAACGAAAGCGCGCAGAATATCCTCGGCGCTGACGTCGGCCCGTATCTCGCCTGCCGCGATGGCACGGTTCAGCAACGCTCCCACCGCCTTTGTCAGGCGATCGCGGGAATAGGCGGCGAGCTCCGAGGAACTATGCGCGGCGAGCGCCAGTGCCGCCGACATGCCCTTCTTGGTGGCGACAAACTCGACGTTCGACCGAAGCCAACGGCGTAAGGCTTCCGCCGGCTCGGCCTCGGATTTCAACTGCTCCGCCAAATCGGCAAGTTGCTCGACCTGACGGCGATAAACCGCCTCGAACAGGGCCTCCCGGGTCGGGAAATGCCGATACAGCGTGCCGATGCCAACGCCGGCACGCCGCGCCACTGCCTCGAGGCTCGCGCCCGCGCCGCCGGCGCTGAACACCGCGTTCGCCGCTTTCAGCAAACGTTCGCGATTGCGGACTGCATCGGCGCGCTGAGTTCGCGCGGTTGTGAGCGAACGGTCCTCGATGGCGCGCGTCGTGTTCTCTTGCAAAGCGGAGGCGCCCTCCGTATATCGCCGTCGCTACCACAAAAGCAGAGGCACCGCGGCAGTCAACCCCGTGGCGTTTGTTCCTTTGCCCGCCGCGGGCGCATGACGGCCGCCGCATCGCTCGACAAACCCATCCATCGGAGCACTCTATGAGCTTGTCGCTTTCGCTTACCGTGAACGGCGCGGTGCGGACCATCGCGTTGGACGATCCGCGCGTGACGCTGCTTGATCTCTTGCGCGAGCGTCTTCAGCTGACCGGGACGAAAAAGGGGTGCGACCGCGGACAGTGCGGTGCGTGCACTGTCCTGGTCGATGGTCGACGGATCAATTCGTGTCTGGCACTGGCGGTCAGCCACGACGGCGCCGATGTCCTCACAATCGAGGGCGTCGCTCGCGGCGACGCGCTGCATCCGGTGCAGGCCGCCTTCATCGCCCATGACGGCTTCCAGTGCGGGTTCTGTACGCCGGGCCAGATCATGAGTGCGATCGGCCTGATCCGGGAAGCGCAAGCCGGTGATGACCCGGAGCGCATTCGCGAAGGCATGAGCGGAAATCTCTGCCGGTGTGGCGCCTATTCCGGGATAACCGCGGCGGTGCTGGAAGCGCAGAAGAGCTTCGTACAGGCCGACCGGAGGCAGGCGGCATGAACAGTTTCGACTACGTCAGGCCGGCGACCATCCCCGATGCCATCTCAGCCGCGGCCGAGACCGGCGCGGTCTATCTCGCAGCCGGCACGAACCTGCTGGACCTGATGAAGGGTGGGATCGCCCGCCCCAATCGTCTCGTGGACATCACACGGCTGCCGGGGCTCGACCGCATCGAACACCTGTCCGATGGCGGCGTCCGCATCGGCGCGCTCGTTCGCAATGCCGATCTCGCCCATGATCAGGAATTCGCCCAATCATATCCGGCAGTCGCCGAGGCGTTGCTGTCCGGCGCTTCGGCCCAGCTTCGCAATGCGGCGACCGTTGCCGGCAATCTGCTGCAGCGGACGCGATGCGGATATTTCTACGACGTCGCCAGCGCTTGCAATAAGCGCCAACCCGGCGCGGGATGCGATGCGCGCGGCGGCGAGAACCGATTGCATGCGATATTGGGTTGGAGCGACGCCTGCATCGCCACCCACCCGTCGGATTTCTGCGTCCCGCTCGTCGCGCTTGATGCCGTGGTGGAGATCGAAGGCAGAAACGGACGGCGCGACATCGCGCTCGAGGAATTTCATCGCCTGCCCGGCGATACGCCGGAACGGGAGAACGCGCTGGAACCAGGCGACCTGGTCGTCGCAGTGCGGCTGCCGGGTGAGGCCAGGACGTTTTCGGGGCATGCACGCTATCTGAAGGTCCGCGAGCGAACGTCCTATGCTTTCGCTGTCGTTTCAGCGGCCGCGGCCTTGCGGATAGGTGACGGCGTGATCCGGGATGCGCGGCTCGCGCTCGGCGGTGTGGCCGCCAAACCATGGAGAGCCCGATCCGCGGAGGCGGCCCTTGCGGGCGCCAGTCCAGGTCCTGCCGCCTTCCGCCAGGCCGCACAGGCGGCAGTCGCGGACGCCAGGCCGTCGGGGGACAATCAGTTCAAGATCGAACTCGCGCAGCGGATCGTGGAACGTGCCCTGGCGCTCGCCGCCTCCGACGCGCCGGAGCGCATTCCGGCGCTTCCGGCCTCGCCGTTCTCTTCCGTTCGCGGAGTTTTCCATGACGTCTGATATCACCCCTATTCAGGCATCGCCGCATGTTCGACATGGCTCGAATATCGGTCAGCCGCTGACCCGCCGAGACGGGGTTCTGAAGGTCACCGGCGGAGCCCGATACGCGGCGGATAACCACCCGGAGGGGATGCTCTTTGCCGTTCTGGCGGTCAGCAGCATCGCGCGCGGTCGGGTGAGCTTCCTCGACGTGCAGGCCGCCAAGCGCCATCCGGGCGTCGTCGAGGTCATGACCCCTGCCAACAGGCCGCCGCTCGCCGAGGATCCGGACGCGAAGACAAATCCCTTCATGTTCCGGCTCGATCTGCTGCAGAACGACCACGTGCGCTATGCGAACCAGCCGATTGCAGTGGTCATCGCCAAGACACTGGAGGCTGCGACGGAAGGCGCGGCGCTGCTGTCGCCGCAATACGAAGCCCAGCCGGCCAGGGTGGGTCTCGACGCTGCCGAAAGTTTCATTCCGCCAGTTGTCGGCATCGGCGAACCGGCGGAAATGCACCACGGCGATGTAGCGGCGGGTCTTGCGGCCGCGTCGCGCCGGACCGATGCGACCTATGAGACGCCCCCCCAATACCACAATGCCATGGAGCCGCATGCCATCGTCGCGGCGTGGGACGGCGATACGTTGTCGATCGACACGCCGAGCCAAGGGCTCGCCATGGCGCAAGGACGAATCGCCGGATTGTTTGGTATCGCGCCGGAGAAGATTCATATCCGAAGCCCCTTCCTCGGCGGCGGCTTCGGTTCCAAGGGGCTGATATCCGGACCGCAGGTTCTCGGAATCCTGGCGGCTCGACTCGTCGGCACGCCGGTCAAGCTGGTGCTCCGCCGCGACCAGATGTACGGCCCTGTCGGCCATCGCCCGCCGACCCGCCAGAGGATCCGCATCGGCACGGACGACGATGGCAGGCTAACCGCCATTGATCATCGCGCGAAGATCGCAACGAGTACATTCGACGATTTCTTCGAGCCGTCCGCCTCTCCGGCGCATACGCTGTACGCGAGCCCTGCCATCGCCACGTCGTATGAGGCGGTGCGGATCGACACCGGCACGCCGATGTTCATGCGCGCCCCGGGGGAGGCGTCGGGATCGATTGCACTGGAAAGCGCGATCGACGAGGCAGCGTGGGCTTGCGGCATGGACCCGCTCGCATTCCGCCTGAAGAACTATGCCGAAGTGGAGCCCGTTTCCGGCAAACCGTTTTCCTCGAAGGCGCTGCGGGAGTGCTATGCGCAAGGTGCCGAACGCTTTGGCTGGGCGCGACGTCTGTTGGCGCCGCGACAGATGCGTGACGAGGCGGGACTGCTTGTCGGCTGGGGCGTGGGCACCGCGGTCTTTCCGGCGCTGATGTTTCAGGGTCAGGCGCGGGCGGTCATCCGGCGTGACGGCACCGGTGTCGTGGAGATCGGTGCGCACGATATGGGCCAGGGCGCCTGGACTGCGCTCGCGCAGATCGCGGCGGACGCGGTCGGGCTCGGTATCGACCAGGTGGAGTTCCGATCCGGCACCTCCGACTTGCCGGATGCTGGAATCGCCGGGGGCTCGGCGCATACCGCGACGGCTGGCATGGCCATCCACAATGCCGGAGCGGATGTGATCGCGCGGCTGGCGGATCTGGCGATGGGCGACGAACGCTCGCCGTTGTTTGGCGCCGGCAACGCGGGTGTTGTCGCGCGGGATGGGCGGTTGTTTCGCCGCGATGATGACAGCCGAAGCGAGAGCTATGGCGAAATTCTTGCTCGTGCCGGCGTTGCTGAAATCGAGGGGCGGGGCGGAAGTGCTTCCGATCCGGCCGCGCAATCCTCTTTTGCCATGTTCGCGCACGGCGCGGTGTTTGCCGAGGTCAAGGTGGATCCGGAGCTGGGGCAGGTCCGCGCGACGCGTTTGGTCGGCGCCTTTGCGGCCGGGCGGGTCATCAATCCGCGGCTGGTGCGCAGCCAGTATCTCGGGGGCATGATTTGGGGCGTGTCCTTTGCGCTGCATGAGCACGCTGTTGTCGACCGGCGTTCCGGCCGGACGCTGAACGCAGACCTTGCGGAATACCACGTGCCGGTGAATGCCGACGTCCCGTCCTTGGAGGCGCTGTTGATCGACGAGCACGACCCTTATGTGAATGCGCTCGGCATCAAAGGCGTCGGTGAGATTGGCATCACGGGTACGGGCGGCGCCGTTGCAAACGCCGTCTGGCATGCGACCGGCATCCGCGTGCGTCGCTTCCCGATGAAGATCGGCGACCTTCTGACGCCCAGATGATTGCCGATGATTATGCTCGGCCATATACCGGGACGATTGCTCCGCTCGTGACCTTGTTCTCAGGGGATGCGAGGAACGTGATGGTTGCGCTGACTTCACCAGGCGTGGGCCACGCGGCGTGGTTGGCGCCGGGCATCGCAGACCGATTGGCCGGCGTGTCGATAATCGACGGAGCGATGGCGTTGACCAGGATGTTCCGTCCGGCGATCTCAACGGCGAGCGCCTGTGTCAGTGCGACGACAGCAGCCTTGCTGGCGGTATAAGCCGTACTGCCTGCCCCGACCCGCGGCTCCAGTGCTGGTCGAGACGCCACGTTGACGATCCGGCCGCCAGCCGGGCTGAACGCTGCCAGCGCCGCCCGGCAACAGAGATAGCAGCTTATGAAGTTCGTGTTCAGCATCTGCATGAGGGTGGCTTTGTTCGTGTCCGCAAGGTTGCCCATCGCGAACCCTCCGGCGATGTGAATCGACGCCCACAGGTCTGTCACCCCGTCATAGAGGCGGGCAACATCCGCTTCGTCTGTCAGGTCGCATCGGGTTACCAGCGTGACGCGGTCCTTATACGGAAACGCGTCTGCCTCCTTGTCGCTTCTGCTGGGGATGCGACAGCGCGCCCCGCTCGCAAGCAATGCACCGACGACCGCGGTGCCCAGCGCTCCGGTCCCCCCGGTGATGACGATCGTTCTGTCGTGGAACTGCATGGTGATCTCCATCTTTCATGCCGGCGCGCTGGGAGGGCAGTTGTATAAGGGCGGGACGCGGGCGGGAACAGGCCGCCCAGCTTGCGCGCGCTTACGCCGGCAGCTCGTAGCCGATCGCTTGCTCGATTTCGCAGGTGCGTCGCACCGCCGGGCGCGCCTTCATCCGCTCGTAATGACGCGAAAGACCCGGAAACTCATCCGGCGCAGGATGAACGGAGTTGACGAAGCGCCAATACAACCGAAACAGATGGATATCGGCGATCGAGTAACGCTCGAGCGCCCATTCCCGGTCTCCCAGCCTTCGCTCGGCGATGGCGAATACGTCGCGACAGCGCTCCACACCCTGCCTCCGCGCCGGATGGACGGTCGAAGCAATGAATGACATCCAGGAGATGACCTGGGCCTCCGCTTCGATGTCGCCCACTGGCAGCAGATCGGACTGCCGGAAGCGCCTGGCGAGATAGAACAGGATCGCCGCCACCTCGGTCAGCACGCGGCCGTCGATCAGCATAGTTGGCACCTTGCCTTCGGGATTGATCGCGAGAAACGCAGGCGCGCGGGTTTCCTGCCGTTTGAAAGAAACAGGTCGGCTCTCGAACGGCACGCCGATCTCGTGCAACGCGATGTGCGGCGCCATGGAACTCGAGCCCGGCGCAAAATACAGCGTCAGCATGAACGTCCTCCCGACCTTGCCCGACAGGACACAAGCGACCCCGCTACACGGTTTCCGTCCCTTCCGCTACCATGCGAACAGGTCGCGACACGGGAGCACGCCCGATGAGCGAACAACCGACAGATACCACCGGGCGCCTGGCCTTTGCCCGCCATGACGGTGGCGCCTGATGCGCAGGCCCGCGCCACGCCTTGCCCCCGACTTCAAGATCGCGCCGCATTGGTGGGACGCGGCCCCGCGTCCCGCACCCGAGGCGCCGCCGCTGCCCCTGCACGTCGATGTCGCGATCGTCGGCTCCGGCATCACCGGCCTTTCGGCAGCGCTGCACCTCGCGCGCGGCGGGCGGGACGTCGCGGTGCTGGAGCGGGATGCGCTCGGCATCGGCGCATCGTCGCGCAACGCCGGCTATGTCGGCCGCGCCTTCAAGCACATGTTCGGCAAGCTCTTGCGCAAGCGCGGGCCGGACTTCGCCGTCGTCGTCTACCGCGAGCTCCAGGCGGCGTTCGACAGCGTGGTCGAGACCGTACGCAACGAAGCCATCGACTGCCATTTCCATATCTGCGGCCGGTTCATCATGGCGGTCTCGCCCGCCCAGTACGAAACCATCGCCGAGGAGCTCGAACTCCGCCGCCGCCATCTCGGCCAGGAATTCGAGATGGTGCCGCGCGCGCAACAACACACCGAAATCGGCTCGGACGTCTATTACGGCGGTGCTGTCGTGCCCGATCTCGGCTGCATTCATCCGGGCCTGTATCACCAGGGGCTCGTGGACCGCGCACGGGACGCTGGCGCCGAGCTGCATACGTTGACCCCGGTCACCAGCATCGCCCCGAACGGGGAGGGGTTCGTCGTCACCACCGGCCGCGGCACGCTGCGGGCGCGCGACGTGCTGGTCGCCACCAACGGCTATACCGGCGGGGCAACGCCCTGGCTCGCCCGCCGGGTGATCCCGTTCGACGCTTTCATGATCGCGACCGAGTCCCTGCCGCCGGAGCTGCTCGACCGCGTGCTGCCGACCGGGCGCACCTGCCTCGATGACAACCACAACATCGACTTCATCCGTCGGTCGCCGGACGGCGATCGGATCCTGTTCGGCGGCCGGACCGGCAACGGCGAGACTGATCCGCTGGTCGTGGCGGGCGAGTTGCAACCCCGGCTGGACCGGCTGTTTCCCGACTTGGCTGGCGTGTCGCTCGCCCGCGCCTGGACCGGCCGCTGTGCCGGCACCTTCGATCTGTGGCCGCATCTCGGGGTGCACGACGGCATCACCTACGCGATGGGCTATGGGCTATTGCTTTGGCGGCGTGGCGATGGGGACCTATCTCGGCATGAAGGCGGCGCGTCGCATCCTGGGGGCGGGCGACGCAGCAAGCGTGTTCGCCGATCGGCCGTTTCCGACCGTGCCGGGTTATGCGGGCAATCCGTGGTTCGTGCCGTGGGTGATGCGCTGGTGGGACTTGCAGGACACACGCGCGCAGCGCCGCTCTGTCAGGTCGGCGCGTGAAGTGGTCCCGAAACCAGACCGCCCGCACTGACTTCTGACCGGTCTGCCAGCCAGACCGTCAAGGCTCAGCGCACGATCCAAGCCGTTAGCGGCCATCCGGCACGAAAGACGATGACATCGCTTGCGCATGGATAAAGGCGACAGGCGCGATGATCGGGATGCCCCGAAAGGGGTTCAAGACCAATAAGTCAAGATCGCCGGTCACGATCATATCCGCACGGCCATCGATAGCCAGTTCGAGAAACTTGTCATCAGTCGGATCGCGGCATGCGGTGATGCGTTTGACAATCGTCACCAACTCCGCGACAGAGAATATATGCCGCACTTTATCGAGATAGGTGGTCGGCAATTTCTGCTTGAAGTGAGGCCGCTCCAGAACCTCGGTCACTTGCGCTTCTGTTGCAGCGGTTTTGAGAAGTCCGCCGAACTTATCACGCCAGCGGATGACCATACCCGGCCACGATGACTCCTTAAGTGCCGCGCTGACGAAGACGTTGGTATCGACAACGAGCCTCATCGGCGGCCCGGTTCGACTTCCTCCTGGGCTTGCTTGATGAGCCGGTCGATATCCTCATCGGACCACCCGGCCTCGATCACCTTCGGCCGCGAGTATCTCCGCACTTCTGCCAGCCAGTCATCCGGCTCGATGGTGATGGTCACATGCCGATCTGGGGCGATGCCACGGCGCGTGAGTTCAGCTGCGACCTGTCCGGCGGTGCTCTCTATGAACTGCGGTTCGGCCACCTTCGTCATGCTATCCTCTTGCCTGCGGCGCAGGAGCACACGCGCCGGCGCGTTCGCGGGATATTCCCGACACGAATCACCGCACGCGGGGCGCCAGACGGCGGCGCGGACAGGTTCGCATCGCACCATATCGTCAACCTCTCTGGAGAACGCAAGGCGCCAGAGACAGCAAACCCCGCCAAGCTCGGGGGCTTGCCGCTCCGGCTCGAATAGATGCCGGGGCTGCTGCCTGATCCAACCGCACAGCGTGGCTTCGGCGCCGGTGGTCTACTGCAGCGCAGCAGCACGCTCCTGTTGCAACTCCCTCACCATTGCCCGGAGATCCACGCCAGGCTGGGTCAATTGTCCGAACCTGCGTCCGGTGCCCGGCGGCCCGACAACGATCATGCTCGCCAGTCCGCCGTCCCGCAGCACGATCCGCCACCACGCCGCGGCGTCCTCAGCCGCGCTGGCCACTTCGTCGCCCTCGCGTATCTCCAGGTCCCCATAGCTCTTCAGATCGATGCCGTCGCACTTCAGGTGAACCATTGGCCGCGGGATCTCACCTCCATCCGCACGTCCGAGAATGCCTCCTACGCAGGCAACGGCATGGCTGGCAGCAACCGGCCAAAACCCGCCCGCGGTGCCTGACAACTCGGCCACGTCTCCCACGGCATAAATCGCCGGATCGGAGGTCCGCATCGAACGGTCAACCTTGATCCCTCGCCCAACCTCCAAGCCGCACGATTGGGCCAGTTGCACGCGCGGCTGCACGCCGATACAGGCGACGAAGATATCCCCCGACACTTGCGTGCCGTTCTCCAGAACAATGTTCTCGAGCAACTGCTTGCCCGCCAGGCGCGCCACGGCCGCCTGCGTCTGCACATCAACGCCGATGTTTGCGAGATACTCCAGCAGCCGCAGCGCTCCCTGCTCGTCGAGCTGGCGATCCATCAGCCGGGCCGAGCGCTGAAGCAGCGTCACCCTCAGGCCAAGACCACGAAGGGCATCGACCGCCTCTATCCCCAGCACGCCGCCGCCAATGACCACGGCCCGGGACGCGGCCGTGCGCTGCGCCCACATCCGCACCGCCAGGGCGTCCTCCACGCGGCGCAGAGCAAACGCATTGGGGAACCGGGCATAATCAGGCGCCGGCAGAATGGCATCGGCGCCGGTCGCAAGCACCAAAATATCGTACGGAACCGATTCGCCCGTCCCCAGCCGCAGGCTGCGAGACGACCGGTCGATCGACACGGCAAGCGTATTCCGCCAAACCTCGATTTCATGTTCGGCGTACCAATCCTCCGGCAGCAGCGTCATGCCATCCATCGCCGACCGGCCGCAAATCAGGCGTCCCACAGCCATCCTGTTATAGAAATGATACGGCTCGTCGGCAACAATGATGATCTTCGCCGATTTGCTCGCGCGGCGGATATGGTCCGCGACGGTCGTGCCAGCCACACCGTTGCCAACGATCACCACCTTGGAAACGCCACTGTCCTGCAGGGGATCGGCGGCTCCGGTTCCGGCGGCGGAAAACGACCGTTTCGCGGTTTTCACTTCCCGGTCGATAACAACATTACCGTGCACATGGCACATGCAGGCGAGCCGCCCAATGCCGTCGAGGCCCAGTCGCTGCAATGTGGCCTGCTCGACCGGGTCGGGGGGAGACAAATTCTCCCGCCCGGATTCGACGATTACGGCATCGGCGCCGCACATGCCCGACCGGCACCCAAACTCGATCTTCATCCGCGCTGCTTCGAGCGCATCCAGCAGGGTCTGATCTGGCGCGACCGGGAAAGCCGCGCCGGTCTCGGCGTCGGTCACTAGCGCCTTGGTGGAGGCGGCCAACCGATCTCGCAAGCTGCGGACCGGTGGCGCCACCCGGGCTTGGGCCGTGGCCTCACTGGCGCGACGGAAAACACCCGCATTCTTCCACCCGCGATAGCCCAGGGCGAGGGCCAGCAGGATGCCGGTCGCTTGGCTGGCGGCAAACGCAAATCGAGGAATCCCAATGCCGGAGAGGCCTTCGATCGTAGATAAAATAATCGGGCCGGCGAACCAGTAAAAAGCCGCAAGTGCCAATCCGGCAAACAAATTAGCTGCCCGAAATGGATTGACGCGAAAGAAACTGATCGCCGCCTGATACACGCCAACGGAAAGGCACATCGCACCAAGCAGGATCACCAACCGTAGGCCTTCACCGTATCCAGCCTGGGCCTGTTGCAGAAAATAACCCAGCACCATGCCCGGCACCATGGCCATGAAGAACCGGCGCTGCCCCGCATAACTGGGGTCTGAATCCATCAGGTCTTCGAAGATCGCGGCGCGCGGGTTGAAGTCGTAGCAATTCTTCTGGCAGCCGACGCATGACGGGCAGTATCCGTTGCTGACCAGAACAAGCGGCGCGTGCCCATAGGCACGCTGGATGGGCCCCAGCGGGCAAAATGTCCCGCACCAGCCGCTGCGCCCCTTGAATGCCACACCGCCAAGGAATGCCAGAACCAGCACGCTGATCATGCCCGCCCCGACAACCGTGCCGTTGTTGTTGAGCAGCGGTGCGCGCAAGCTTACTATCGCGATGAAAGCACCGACCGCGATGGTAAAAGCCCAGTCACGCGCATGGTTTGGCAGCCCCCGAGAGGACGGGCGGCCAATCAGATGCGGCACCTGATTGACGAATGCCATCGGGCAGACTTGGCGCCACAGGCCCGGCGCGATGACGAACAGCGCCGGCAGTGCGGGGATCGCGAGGCCCCAGAAAACCTTGAGTCCCAGCGGTGAAGAGAACAGCAGACCGGCAAGCCCAAGCGTTGTCAGCAACGTGATAACCCGCAACGCTATCCATAGCGAATGCGGAACCGTCGTCGGTGTTTGCGTATAGTTGGCAAATAGCCTCGCGGCATCCGCGCTCATGGAAGGCGCCCGGCCAGAGCCACCGCCCAGTTCTTGCTCATTTTTCGCAAGCGCATACTTAGTATCCGGCCAAGCTCCATTACCAGCCTGTGAGCGAGCCGAGGATGCCAGGCGACCAATTGCTCCAGCCGCTGGGGGCAGAGTGCCAGAACCTCAACCGCCCCGCGGGCGACCGCGTGGGCGGAGCGTGGCTCATCATCAAAAAACCCGACTTCCCCAAAAGTCGATCCCTCTGTAACCGTTAAGATCCGCACCGGCCCCTTCGGACCTTCCACGAGCAGATCCACCTCGCCCGAGACGACGAGATAAAGCATGTGGTCTTTGTCGCCGGCCTTCACGATGCGTGTGCTCGCCGGGAACAGCTTTCGCTCCATATAGCCGATCAGCACGTCCCACTCAGCATCGGTGAGGTCACAGAGGATCGCGGTATGGTCCGTGAAGCAGGCTGCGGAGGGATCGTCGTAGTTGAACAACCCCGGCATCGGGCACCTCGTTTGCAAGTCGGCAAGCGCAGTCTACGCCGGATCACCGCCATCTGCGACCAATGCCGGGACCTCCATGCCTCGTGGCCGCACGATCGCGAACCTGAGAGGCGTGAATCTCCAGATCGACCCACCGACCCACCCGGCTTGCCCGCGGCGGACGCCTGTGCCTATCACGCCCGGCTTCGCAGCCAGGTCCCAGACACGTCCCTTGGGGGTTTGCATGGCCGACATCGCAGAGCTTCGCGCGGAGACTCCAGCGCTTGCCAGGCAGGCCGAGATCCTGGCGCAGCCGCTCACCACCGAGCGCCGCCTCGCCAACGTGATCCGCGCGCTGGCGATCGACGCCGTGGAGGCAGCCAATTCCGGCCATCCCGGCATGCCGATGGGCATGGCGGACGTCGCCACCGCGCTGTGGACCCGCTTCCTGAAATTTGATGCCGCCGATCCGCACTGGCCCGACCGCGACCGCTTCGTGCTCTCGGCCGGGCACGGCTCGATGCTGCTCTACGCGCTGCTCTACCTGACGGGCGTGCCGGGTATGTCGCTCGACGATATCAGGCGCTTCCGCCAGCTCCACTCGCCCGCCGCCGGCCATCCCGAATTTGGCGATGCGCCGGGCATCGAGACCACCACCGGCCCGCTCGGCCAGGGTATCGGGGCCGCCGTCGGGATGGCGTTGGCCGAGCGCATGCTTGCCGCGCGGTTCGGCAAGTCGCTGGTCGATCACCGCACCTGGGCGCTCTGCTCGGACGGGGACCTGATGGAAGGGATCAGCCACGAGGCGATCGGGCTGGCCGGCCACCTGCGACTGGAGAAGCTGACCTTCCTTTACGACGACAACCACATCTCGATCGACGGCGACACCGCGCTGGCGCGCACGGAAGACACGATGAAGCGCTTCGCCGCCGAGGGCTGGGCGACCAAGGCGGTGGACGGGCACGATCCGACGCAAGTGGCGGCAGCGCTCTCGTTCGCTGTGCGCTCCAAGAAGCCCACCCTGATCGTGTGCCGGACGATCATCGGGTTGGGCGCGCCGACCAAGGCCGGCACCGCTGCGGTGCATGGCTCGGCCCTCGGCGCCAAGGAAGCGGCGGCGGCCAAGGAAGCGCTGGGCTGGCACGAGCCGGCCTTCACCGTGCCCGACGACCTGATGGAGCGCTGGCGGGCAGTCGGGACTCGCGGCGCCGCGGCCCGGCGCGCCTGGCTCAAGCGCCTCGCCCGGCACAACATGCGCGCGGACTTCGAGCGGGCGATTGCCGGCAAGCTGCCCGAAAACTGGCACGAGGCGGTCGCGGCGCTGAAGCAGGAGATCGCCGAGCAGAAGCCGAAACTCGCCACCCGCGCGGCCAGTCAGAAGGCGCTGGAGGCGTTGGTACCGGCGATCCCGGAGCTGGTCGGCGGCGCGGCCGACCTCACCCCCTCGACCCTTACTCTGGTCAAGTCGATGGGCGCCGTCGGCCCGGGCAACTACGCCGGCCGCTACATCCATTACGGCATCCGCGAGCATGGTATGTGCGCCGCCGCCAATGGCATGGCGGTGCATGGCGGGCTGATCCCCTACACCGGCACATTCTTCGTCTTCACCGACTACATGCGGCCGGCGATCCGTATCGGCGCCATCATGCGCCAACGTATCATCCACGTGCTCACCCATGATTCGATCGGCCTGGGCGAAGACGGCACGACGCATCAGCCCGTCGAGCATCTCGCCAGCTTGCGGGCGATGCCGAACGTGCACGTCTTCCGCCCGGCCGACGCGATGGAGACCGCCGAGTGCTGGGAACTGGCGATCCGCCGCACCGACGGCCCCAGCCTGCTGGTGCTCAGCCGCCAAGCCGTCCCGGCGCTGCGCACCGACGCCGGCGAGAACCGCTGCGCGCGCGGTGGCTACGTGATCGCCGAGGCGGACGGGCCGCGCCAGGCGACGGTGATCGGCACAGGCACCGAGGTGTCCATCGCCATGGAGGCGCGGTCGGCCCTGGCGCAGGAAGGCATCGAGGTTGCCGTCGTCTCGCTGCCGTGCTGGGAGCTGTTCGACGCCCAGGATGAGTCATACCGTGCCCGGGTGCTGGGCACCGCGCCCCGCATCGGCATAGAGGCTGCCTCGCCGTTCGGCTGGGAGCACTGGCTGGGACCCGACGGCAGCTTTATCGGCATGACCACGTTCGGCGCTTCGGCGCCGTGGCAGGACGCCTATAAAGAATTCGGCATCACATCGGAAGCAGTTGCCGCTGCGGTCAGGAAGCGGGTTAGATAGCGGGGAAACAATCACCTCTCCCGCTCCGCGGGAGAGGTCGGTTCGCGAAGCGAACCGGGTGAGGGTCTCGCATGCCCCCGCACCTTCACCCGCCACGCGTTCGCGCGGCGACCTCTCCCGCAAGCGGGAGGGGGTGTTACAGTGAATGAAGGAACCGCCAGACATGTCAGTCAAAGTCGCCATCAACGGGTTCGGGCGTATCGGCCGCCTCGTGCTGCGGGCAATGATCGAGAGCGGGCGCGACGACGTCGTGCCGGTGGCGATCAACGACCTCGGCAGCGCCGAGGCCAACGCCCACCTGTTCAATTACGATAGCGTGCATGGCCGCTTTCCCGGCCAGCTCGAAGTCTCCGGCGATACCATCACGGTGCGTTACGCTGGCCGTGTCTGGGGACCGATCAAGGTCGCCGCCGAGCGGGACCCGGCAAAGGTGCCCTACCAGGGCGTCGATGTGGCGATGGAATGCACCGGGCTTTTTACCAGCAAGGAGGCAGCGTCCCAGCTCATCAAGGCCGGCGCGCGCAAGGTGGTGATCTCGGCCCCGGCCGATGGGGTCGATGCCACCGTCGTCTACGGCGTCAACCACAAGACGATCACCCGCGAGATGACCGTGGTCTCCAACGCGTCCTGCACCACCAACTGCCTCGCGCCGATGGCCAAGGTGCTGCACGACGGCTTCGGCATCCTGCGCGGCTACATGGTGACTATCCACGCGTACACCGCCGATCAGCGCTTGCAGGACACACTGCACCGCGACCTGCATCGCGCGCGGGCGGCGGCGGTTTCCGCAATTCCCACGAGCACCGGCGCGGCGCGCGCGGTCGGGCTGGTGCTGCCCGAGCTTAAGGGCAAGCTGGACGGCACCGCGATCCGCATCCCCACGCCCAATGTCTCGCTGGTTTCGCTCGACGTGAATCTAAAGAAGCAGGCGACCAAGGAGCAGGTCAACGCGGCCATGAAGCGGGCGTCCGAGACCGGGTTAAGGGGCATCCTCGACTACAACACCGCCCCGCTCGTCAGTATCGACTTCAACCACTGCCCCGCCTCCTGCACCTTCGACGCCACCGAGACAGCGGTGGTCGATGGCGAGATGGTCCGCGTGATGGGCTGGTACGACAATGAGTGGGGCTTTTCGAACCGTATGTCCGACACCGCCGCGCTGTTCGGCAGCCTGTAGCCGGCGATGGCATTTCGGACGCTGGATGGTTTGGACGTCGCCGGCCGGCGCGTGCTGATGCGCGCGGACCTGAATGTGCCGGTGCATGATGGAAAGATCACCGATCTTTCGCGGCTCGAGCGCCTGCCCCCCACGATCCGCGAACTGTCCGGCAAGGGTGCGAGGCTGATCGTGTGCAGTCATTTCGGCCGGCCGAAGGGCAAGCGCGAGCCGGCGCTGTCGCTGGCACCGGTTGCGCAGGCGCTCGGCCGGGTGCTGGGCATGCGCGTACGCTTCGCCGAGGACTGCATCGGTATCCCGGCGCATCAGGCGGTCTCGGTGCTCGGCAACGGTGCCGTGGCGGTGCTGGAGAACACGCGCTTCCACGCGGGCGAGGAGGCGAACGATCAGGCTTTTGCCGCCGAGTTGGCGAAGCTTGCCGAGATCTATGTCAACGACGCGTTCTCGGCGGCCCATCGCGCGCATGCCAGCACGGAGGGCGTGGCGCATCTGCTTCCCGCCTATGCCGGCCGCCTGATGCAGGCGGAACTTGAGGCGCTGGACTCGGCGCTGGGCCACCCGGCGCGCCCGGTGGCCGCGGTGGTGGGTGGGGCGAAGGTGTCCACCAAGCTTGAACTGCTCGGCAACCTTGTCGGACGGGTCGACGTGTTGGTGATCGCCGGCGCGATGGCCAACACCTTCCTGGCCGCGCAGGGCCGTGGCGTCGGCCGGTCGTTGCAGGAAGCCGAGATGCATCCCACGGCGCTGGAAATCCTCGACCGCGCGAAGGCGGCCGGCTGCGAGGTGCTGCTGCCCGAAGATGCGGTCGTCGCCCCGGCGCTCCAGCCGGGTGCGGTGGCGAGGAGCGTGCCGGTGACGGCGGTTCCTGCCGACAGCATGATCCTGGATGTCGGACCAGAGACGGTATCCGCGCTGGCCGGTCGGTTGCAGGCGCTGAAAACACTGGTCTGGAACGGCCCGCTTGGCGCGTTCGAGACGCCGCCTTTTGATGCGGCAACGACTGCCTTCGCCCAGGCCGTCGCGGCAGCCACCGAAACTGACGGCCTTTGCAGCGTGGCGGGCGGCGGCGACACTGTCGCCGCGCTGCGCCACGCGGGCGTGCTTGATCGGCTGAGCTACGTCTCCACCGCCGGCGGCGCCTTCCTGGAATGGCTGGAGGGCAAAACCCTGCCCGGCGTGGCCGCCCTCGAAGCTCCATCGGGAGCGAGGTAAGGGATTACGTGCAGTGCCCACGAGCTCGCACGGCTATCATCCTCGAATTTCGCTTGCAGCCCAGGACCAAACGGTTCAGTGTCGGACACAAAGAACCGGCCGCGTGTGCGGCGAAATGTTAGTCATGGAAGCACGCGCCAGACACGCCAGGGAGCACACAGCTCTGTGATAACTTAATAAGGACGCATACATGCCGAAAGAGCTGGCGATGGGCATAAACGAGGAGAAAAAGCTTCTAATTGCCTCAAAGCGGAGGTCCGTGTATTGCGCGATAGCTTCCGGCTATGGCGATACGAGAGGCTTCGCGCTGTTCCGTATGCATCGCACCAAGAAACCGCGGCAACTTGCCAAGGAGCTTTCTGAAGACTTCGAAGACGCAAGGAATATAAGATTTGGGATCGTCTCGATTGATGGCAAGACGGTCAAAGTAGAGCTGAACAGGCCCGCGCCGGGTCTTGACAAGAAGCTCATCCGATCTCTGAAGGGCACTGGATTTACCAGAACCGGTTTCCTGCACTCGAGCTCCGCTGCCCGAGGGAAGAGCGGAGACAGCGGCGCCAAGGGACAAACGAAGGATCAGGCCGAGGCAGATAGAAGCAATGCCTTCGAGAAGCTTCTGAAGAAATTCGGGCTGGACAACGACGCTGCGCTCAGACAACAGAAAAGGTTTCTTGATGAGATGATCAAGAAAAAGAACGAGAGGGTGGAACGTGCGAACGTCGAAGAAGTGCGAAAGACGCTGGAAACGGTTCAGCAATTCGGCTGGGAGGCACTCAAGTTGAAAGAGACCTACGCCACTACGCTGACGGGGTCGATCCGTAACGTCGTGAAGCTGCCGGCAAACATCAACAACACGATTTCCGATGATCGTATGCTCACTATCCTGGGCGGTCTGGCCGCCTTCCTGACTGACGTGCAGGCCCAGTCGGAGGCATGAGCGAGAGGCACCACAGTATTGGCTTCGGCCAAAGGCAAGGGCCATGCCAAGGACCAGGGCACTGCGCTTTTCGTAGCCCGCTGCCGATCGAGGGGAAGACGAGGGTGAGGGGGATCAGCCAATGCCGAAGCCGCAAATCGTTTCTGATACGAGCCGGAAGTAACTTATACCGGTGGCCCTATTCGATGACCGCTCTCGACCCAAGTCAGATGCTGGACGACGCATCTCGGATCACCAATAGCGGACCTTCCTCGACGGCCGCCGCAACAGAGACGTGCATCATGAACATGGATAGGTGAACTCCATGCACATTGGCTTGATCGGTGGGATTGGACCGGCGGCGACGGAGTTTTATTATCGCGCGCTCGTGAAGCTCTATGCGCAGGCCGAAAGGCGGCTGGAGCTGACCATCGCGAACGCTGACGCACGCGAGTTGGTGCGGCATCTGGAAGCCGGCGAGTCGACTGCGCAGGCTGCGATATTCGCCGGATACGTCGATCGGCTGAAGGCGGGTGGGTGCGCAGCGGTCGCTCTAACCTCTATCGGCGCCCATTTCTGCATAAAGGATCTCGCTCCCATATCAAGCCTGCCGCTGATCAGCGGGCTGACGGCACTGGAGGAGTATTTTTCCGCCATAGGCATAGAGCGGGTCGGCGTGTTGGGTACACGCGCTGTCATGGAGTCTCGCTTGTACGGCCTCTCGACCGTGGAGGTGGTATCGCTTCCCGCGGAGGAACTGCGGGCGGCACACGCGCACTACATCGCAATGGCGGTTTCGGGAAGGGCGACCCGTGAGCAACGGGCCTTCTTCGAGAACGCAGCGACACAACTGATCGACGTGCACGGCGCGAAAGCCGTTGCACTCGGTGGAACCGACCTCTTTTTGGCGTTTGACAAGCCTGATTACCCGTACCCCATCGTGGATTGCGGCCAAATCCATGCAGAGGCGATCGCGCGCGTCGGGCTGGGCTAACAATCGAGAACCTATATCGCGCGACCACGACGCATTTGTAAGGTTGCCGGCGGAGACGGCGTAGTTCATCGCGTTCTACAGAGCAGTGAGCGGAATGGTGACCGGGCGGATCGGGGCGGCCGCCCGAATTGCCAGTCTCGTTTCGGCCTATGTGGCGCCCGGGTCGGAGGCTCAGTTTCGACCATTACTGCTTGGAAGCGGATCGGCGGGAATCCACCCGAAGCGGTCATCGAACGAGGCCGCTGGTATTATAACCGGAACGCCTGCTTGATCAGACCGGCGCATTCCATCGGCGAGACGCCGCTCGTATCGACCTCGAGGTCATACGTCATATCCTTATGGACGCGGTCGAATTGCCATCGCGCTAAGCCGATCAGTCGGTCGCCACGCTGACGCCCGCGGGCTTCAAGAACCGCCAGCGGCGCAAAGACGCCGACCAGGAAGACCTTGAAGGCAGAAAGCAGTTCGGCATACTCCGCTTTCCCCGGCCCGAGCAGAACGTCATCGACGATCAGATTGTTCCCTTGTGCGGCCATCGCCGCGATGGCATGTCGCATGCCGCGGAAGGCCCGGTCGGCCACTGGCCCCGTTGTGATGACGACCGACGGCTTTCCGCGGTTTCGAACGGTGGCGAAGGTTAGTCCATCGGGATGATCCTGATATCGTTCAGGTATCATCTCGAGGAACGTGTCCATCTGGACGTGCAGGAAGGGATCGGCTGTTATCGCCTGCAGCGCCTTGGCGATCGAGCTTTTGCCCGAGCTGCCGACGCCGTTGAGAAGAACGATTCGAGCAACCGTGCTCATGCGACAGCTTCCGTTCCGAGGAATCACGTTTCGCCTAACCTAACGCCTGCGCCGGAGATATGCATGTCTGCCTCGCTTCACCAGACCTTACGTGCCATGGCATATAACAACGCCTGGGCAAACCACCGCCTGTTGTCCGCTTGTGCCGCGCTGACGCAAGCGGAATTCGAGGCGCCGCGAACAGGCTTCTTTCCATCGATTCAGGCAACACTCAACCACATCCTCGTCATCGACTGGTTTTATGTCGATGCGCTCGAAGGCGGTACCCTTGGACCGGCCGCCTGGGCGAAGCCTGTCCCTTGCCCGACGTTGTCGGAATTGCACGCCGAGCAGGCTGCGATCGACCGGCGGCTGATCGCGTGGTGCAATTCGATGGACGAAAGCGGACGTGACCGGATCATCCACGTGCATCGCGGCACGCGCGTGCAGCACGAGCGCGCCGACCGGCTATTGCTGCACCTGTTCCAGCACCAGATCCATCACCGCGGCCAGGCACATGCCATGCTCAGCGGCACGTCGGTCCGACCGCCACAGCTCGACGAGTTCTACTCTGTCGCCGAGGCGCCGTTGCGCGGAGCCGAATTCGAGGAACTCGGATGGACAGAAGCCGAAGTTTGGCGGGACCCCATCACCTCTCCCGCTTGATGGAGGGGGCCTGCTCCGGATTCTCGGCTGCCCGCCAGCGGTTCCCGGCCGGGAGGCTCCGCCGCACCATCTCGTCGAAGGCCACAAAGATCCGGCTGACATAAGGATTCTTGTGCGCCAGCGTGGGCTCCTCCTCGGGATGCACCAGCATTGTTGCATTCGCCTCAAACAGCAGCACACGGCCGTCCGGCAGCAGGGTGAAGTCCACGCCGCAATAGTCGAGATCCATTCGTCGCGCGATTTGCTCGAGCACCGCCCAGGCGCGCCGGCCAAGCACCGCCGGCGCGTCTTCGAGATAACGCTGTTCCTCGGCAAGCTTCCATCGATGCGCCGCCATATCGGCAGAAAAATAGTGCACGAGCCAATCCGGCGAGATCGCAAGATGATACGGAAACGGCACACGATCCACGAAAACAACCCTATATTTACGATAGAAGCCGTCTGGCGACTTATACTCGTGATAACCGGCCGCATAAAATGTATCGTCATCGCGGATATCGGCGGCCGCCCGCGCCAATCCGGCGTCGTCGAAAATAAGCTGGACAGACTCGCCGCCGTGCATCCCCGCATTGCGCAAAAGGAACGGTGACGAAACGCGCGCTTCACCAAGCAGCCGGGCACAATCGGCACCGCGCAGATCGGCGGCGGACAGTCGCGCGACGGGCGGTATAGCCAGATCCGTGATGCCGGCGAGCAAATCCGGAATCATGTCGCGCCGGGTGCGCTGCACCTTCGCCGGATCGTTCAATAGTATTACTCTGCAGCGATCTCGGAACGCCGCCGCGGCAGCCAATGCAGCCGCGCCCTGGTCCGGGTCACCGATTAGGTTGAATACCGCGTCATAAGGCGGGAGCTGCCGCTCGTGCTCGGCGCTCGCATACTGGATGTGCCAATCCACCACGGTCAGCGGTAGCCGCGCCAACAGGTGCTGCTTCGGAATGTTGCCGTCGAGCGACCACAGCACCAGCAAGGTGCCCGTCGGACGCGCCGGTGGCGGCTGCACAACGAAACTCTGCCGGCGGTATTTTTCCGCCGCGAGAACACGCCCTTCTGTTTTGCGCCCCTGCTTATACAGGACATGGATCAGGTTTTCAGCCGCCAGCAACAGCCCCGGATCGATCGCCAACGCCTCGCGAAGGCTTCTCTCAGCCGCCTCGTGCTCATCGAGCCGATACAGCGACACGCCAAGGTTGGTGAGCGCCGCGGCGACTTCCGACGCGCCGGCGGGATGAACTGCACGCAGGATTGCAAGCGCCGCTTCCTGGTATCGCCGCGCTTCGTCGTATCTCTCCAGCCGCGCTGCCGTCTCACCCATGATGTTGAGCGTCTGTGCCAGCTCGGGATCGTACGCGTCCAACAGCTCGTGTTGCAGCGCCAGCACCTGGCTGTTTTGTTCCTGTGCCGCCTCCAGCCGCCCCAGGGCCATCAAGGCGGCAGCGATGCCGCGGCGGATCGTGCAAAGCGCGGCACGCTCCCCGGGCGCGACGCGCAACTGCACCGCCAACGCTTCCTCATGCCAGCGCAACCCGCCGTCGCAGTCGTCCAGGCCCTGCATCGTCCAGCCGAGACCGACCATGGCCCGCACGGCCAACGGTTCATTCGCTCGATCGTGGCGAAGCTGCGCCAACGCTGCGTCATAACGGACGCGCGCGGACACGAAATCGCTTTGTGAAACATCGGCTTCGGCAAGCTTGATGAGCACTGCCGGATCGTTCTCATCGGTTGCGAAGAGTACCTGCATTTCATCCTCCAGCACGACAAGCGAGCTTGCTCGGACGCCTGCGGTCAACACATGCTTGCGCGATCCGTACGAAGTTTACGTGACATCGACACGCGGCAGTCGCGCCGGTTTGATCCCGCGCCCGCAAGACCGTGTTGCTCTCGTATCCACGCTGCGGTTAGACGCTCCTTCACATGCAGTCGCCGCATTCCATCACCTGGCTCGCGCTGCTGGCAATCTGTGCCGGATGCACCGCGTCGGACCCACCGGTGCCGACCACGCACATACTGGGGAACGATCAACGTAGTGCCATGTTGGCACGCCTCGGCGACGACATGCGCCGCAACGGCGATCCGGCAAGCGCGCTCGGCATCTATTTGGCAGCCTCGGCTGCTGATCCGGCGAATGCCGGCGTGCTGCAACGCATGGGCGCCGCTTTCTTGGCGATGAACGATGCCCCGCGAGCAGAACAGGCGTTCCGCGGAGCATTGGTGAGCGAGCCGGGCGATCGCACCGCTCAACGCGGCCTCGCGCTGTCGCTGCTCGCGCAGGGCCGCGCCGCGGATGCGTTGCCGATCTTGCAGAAGCTTGCGGCCGGTTCGTCTGATCCCGGCCTGCTTCGCGCCGAAGGCGTCGCATTGGACATGGTCGGCAGGCCAGGCGAGGCACAGTTGGTATACCGCCAGGCCCTGCGCCTCAACCCGATCGATGCGGACCTGCATGGCAATTTGGCATTGTCGCTGGCGCTCAGTGGCGATGCCGCGGACGCGCTGACCGAGATGCAAGCGGCAATAGCGGCGCCCGATCCCGATCCTCGAGAGAACGCGAACGCCGTGCTCGTGCTGGCTCTGACAGGCAACAGCGACGCGGCTCGGGTGCGCGGCGATGCGACGATCGGCCCGGCCGCAACCGAAGTATTGCTGGCCCGGGCACAACAGGCAGCCGCGGCGACCGACCCCCGAGCGCGGGCCATGGCAATCGGCCTGCTGACCGGCAATGGCGCCGGCCAGCCGCCGCTCTCTTCAACACTCCTGCCGGCTGCGCTCACTGCCCCGCCTGCACCTGAGGCGGCAGCGGACCCAGCAGCGGCCCCGCGCCCGACGCCGGCGTCGCCTCAGACTCCGTCTGGTCCCCTCCCGTCTGGCTCCCCCGCTGCTGCCCGCTAGAGCTCGTGCCGGACTGCGGCATATCGTTGCGGTGATAATAGCGCTCGATCGCCGCGGCGAACGGCGTGGCCGCGCCCGGCGGCAATGGCCGGCCGAATAGCAGATCACCCGGCTCGGTCGTCTGCGCCTCGATATCGATCGCCGTGGCACAGCCCGGAGGCAGCAATACGGGTGCAGCAGTGTCATTGCTTGGCCAGATCGAACCCAGTGTGCGCACGCCTTTGCCACGACATGCGTCAGCGACGATGGGTGGGCTCTCGATGATCAGCAGCCCCTCGTCCGGCGGCATCCCTGGCGCGCCGATAAGCTGCACCGGTCTCTTGAGCAAGCTCGCCACTTCGTTCGCGCGGGTCGGCCCCAATGGGCCAAACGTCTGCAGCGCCGTCTCCGCTTGCACCGGCAAGGCGTGTGCCATATTGCGCAATTGAGCCTCTTGCGTCGCGCCCAGTTGTGCGCGCCCTGCCACGAAGACCAATGGAACGCGGGTTACGGTCGCAACCTGCCGGTATTGTGAAGCGGGGGGCGGCGGCCCGGGCACGCACGCAGCCAGAGACAGCAACAACCACGATGCGAGGATTGGGGCGCGGCGAGGCATCGGCTTATTCTGCCGCAAAACCCGCCGCGACCGACGGCGGCGGCGCGGCAGGCGGCTGGTCGGTCGGCAGCGCGAATGCCGCGGGGTTCGAAACCGGCTGCGTCAGGTACGGCGTCACCAGGATCACCAGTTCCGTCTCGTCACGTTGATACGCCGTGGAGCGGAACAGCGCCCCTAGCACCGGCACATCGCCGAGGAACGGGAACTTGTTGATGTTATTCTGCTCGTTCCGCTGGAACAGGCCGGCGATCGCCAACGTCTGCCCGCTCGCCATCTCGACATTCGACTCGGCATCGCGTTCGATGAACGACGGCACCGTGGTGCCTGAGATGCTCACCGAGTTCGCGCTGCTGATCTCGCTGACCGAGGGATGCACCCGCATCGCGATGCGCTCTCCGGGCAGGATCGTCGGCGTGAAGGACAGCTCCACCCCGTACGGCTTGTATTCGATGGTGGTCACGCCGAATGATTGAGGCACCGGGATCGGCACCTCGCCGCCGGCGTGGAAATGCGCCGTTTCGCCCGACAGGGTGGTGAGGTTGGGCTCGGCCAGCATGGTCAGCAGGCCGTCGTTCTGCAGCGCGTTCAGCAGCGCGTTGGCGTTGACGCGCGGGCCAGTCACGCCGACCCCGGCCTGCGCGAAATTCGTGGTCGATCCCGTGCCGGTGAGCGATGTTGTCAGGCTGCTGGTGGCGCTCCCCCCCAGGAAGCTTCCAGTAAGCAAGTTGATCACGAAGCTCCCTGGATTTGCGAGCACGCTCAGGTTCAGCCCGAGCTGGGTGATGGTAGTGCGGGATACTTCCGCGATCCGCACCCGCAGCGTGACTTGCTGCGCGCCGGCAAGTTGCGTGCGGTCGAGCGGCGGCAGGTTGCCGGGATTGAACGCCTGCGCGGTCGATTGCGTCTCCAGTGCCTGGCCCAGATTGGCGACCGGTCCTCGCACCACCAGGCGGTTGCCTTCGAAGCCGATCGAGACGGCACTACCTTGCGGCAGCGCTGCTTCCGCGGCGGCGCCACTGCGTTGCACGCGCAGCACCAGTTGCGCGATCACGCCGCTGTCGCTGCTGGTTGCAGACAGCGTGGTCTGCCCCGGTTTGCGGCCGTAGACATAGAGCTCGCGCGGCGAGACGACCTGCACGTCGGCGATCGAGCGGTCGCCGATCAGCACGTCGGTCACATCGCGGTCCAGGCGCAGCAGGCGCCCTTCGCTGACATACAACGACACCAAGCCACGCGGGTCAGGAGCCTGCGCGCGCGCCGCGTGCAGCCCAAGCGCCGCCACCATCAGCACGAGCAACGGCACCACGCCGCGTGCCACTGCCGTGCTCATGGATGGCAGTAGGTGAAGTTGTACCCCGCGTCGGGCCGGGTGACGTTGCACGTCGGCGAGTAGGAACGGACAGCACCCAGCAACTGCCTGTTGGTCAGATCTTGCATTTGCAACCGATCTGCGAGTGCCGCGCCTTGCCTGCCACCGCCCTCGCCACCACCCTGGCCGCGGTGGTATGCGGTCAGCCCGATCACCGCCATCACCTCGGCCAGATTGAGCTGCTGGCCGGTCGCATCTGGCGCGGCCATGATCTTCGCACGCCAGGTCCGCACGAAATCAGCCCGCTTCTGCGGATTGGCGCTTTGCAGGAAGCCCGCTGCATAGGGCATGTCGCGCTCGGCATGCGCCATCGCCTCTTGCACGCCCTCGTCCATGCCTGGCCAGGCTCGGGGAATGGCCTGCCGCATGTCCGCGACAAAATCCTCGCTGGGTGCCGGCACGCTGAATATCTGCGCGCCGAGCTGGTTGGCCTGCTCCAAAATCTTTACCGTTTGCACGGTCACCAATCGCTTGTGCGCCGGGTCGAACACAACCACCGGGTCGTGCGCTGCGATGATGCGCGCCTCCTGCAATTGCTGTTGTTGCAGCGCCGGCGATATCGCCGAGTGCAGCTCGACGTTCAGCCGGCTGGCCTCGCGCACCTCCGCGATCAGCGGCCCTGGAGCGCGCGCCAGCAGACGCACCAGCTTGGCGGCGCCAGCAGCGGCCGCCAGCTCAGCCTGCGGTGCGTGTTGCATGCCGTTCTCGATGATATCGGCCGCTTCCTGGCGCTCCCGCGGCGACAGCGGAGAGCCCCCACCGAAGAACTGCAGTAGGAAGATCTCGCGCTGCGTCATTCCGGCGATGTCTGGCGGCGGCGCGGCCGATGCGGTGCCGATGAGCAAGCTCAGCAATGCGGCCAACAGGACGCTGCAACAATTCATGAGCTTCTCCTGGCCAGCACCTCTCCCGCTCTCCGGGAGGGGTCGGTTCGCGTGGCGAACCGGGTGAGGGTGGTCGTGGTGAGCCGCCCCAGGCACCAAGCCAGGGCCACGGCGTCCAGAGGGCCGATACCATCGATGCGGCCCTGGCTTGCCTGATCCAGTGCAGGCCGGCCCAACACACCTAGGGCCGCCGCGATACGGTTTGGATCGCCGGACAGCAGCATGGCGATGCAACGGTCGCGAGCAAGTGGTGGGAAGGCTCGAGGGTCGGACGGAATCGCCAGTGCTGGGCCGTCCACCACTGCCCCGAGCGCGGCCTCCAGCGCGCGGTCGCTGCCGGCGGACCCGTGCCCGGGCTGTGCGCCCACCGCCGCGCAGCAGCGTGCCGCCATTCCCCAGGCCTCCTGCGCACGCCACGCCGTCGGTTGCGGCGCGCCGCCGGCAAAGCGCATGGCGGCCAAGGCGCATTCGAAGCGGCGCGGCGGCGACGAGTCCCACGTGGTACCGGCGACGCCGTACAGCACATCCAGCAGCAGCGCCTCGTGATTGCCAGCATTGGCGTCGTGGCGGAGGGCCCGCGGTGCTGGCCGAAGCCCTCCTGCATGCTCGACCAGCCACTCGCCCCGTTCGGTGCGGATCACCTGAACGCGGCCGGGCGTCGCAGCGGGCAGCACCCCCAAGGCAGCCGGCTTGCCGATCCCCGCCATCGATAGCCAGAGCGGCGAGCCTGCCCAGGTGATGAATCCCTCACCGGGCTCGATTGCCGCCAGTCCCGTCCCGTCATCCATCAGCGCGCGGTACAATTCCGCCGCGCGGGCCGCCGCCATCGCCGGATTCGACCGCCCGACCGGCGCCAGAGCCTGCGTATCGTCCAGGCGCCACGCCACGACCTGCGCCGAGACAGGCGCCACGTCGGTCGGCACAACCCGGCGTTCGGCATAAGACACCACCTGGGAGTCCCCCGCTGCCCCCCTGCTGGCGCGGCGTCCGAGCGGCCCCTGCGCTGCGCCGACCACGTCGCGTGCTGGTACTATGACGATCACCGGTTCATAGCGACTGGCCGAGTGGTGCGCGCTGGATGGTGTTGCGGAGATTGGTCCGCCCGTCATCGGGAGTGCTGATCCCGTGGCATGCGGCTCAGTGGGCGATGCCGATCCGGCACCGGTTCCACTCGGAACTGGCGGAGATGCGACAGCGGGCCCACTGTCGGTCGGGACATCTGTCCGGCCACCCGCTCCCTGTGCGCTTGCGCCTGGCGGGCGCTCGGCTGACGCAGCCCCGGTAGGCCCAACCACCCGGGAGACTGGCTCTTGGCTGCTCTCGGTCCCGGCCCCCGCTCTGGCAATTCCCGCCGGCAATCCACGTCCTTGGTTCCCGCTCGAGAGCAAAGTCGTAGGTGACCTGGCCGAGCCCCGCGATGACGGAAGCTGTGTGGCAGTCCCCGAAACCGAGCTCCTTTGGGCGACAGACTGCCCGGCGGGTGCAGTCGTTGCGAGTGAAAGCGCGGACCGCGCGACTGCCTGCGGGTCCAGCGGGGAGGTAGCAACGGCAGGGACGGCTGCGGCGGATGCCGGCGGGATCGTACCTTGGGCTGAGCTGCCTGTCACGGCACCGGCTTGGGTAGCGCCTCCGAGCCCGGCCGAGACTGGCGCGGGGTCCGAGGTCGTCGCACCGGAACGACCGCTCGACGGAAGCGGTGTCGCCACAGGTGAAAGCGAGTTCTTTTCGGCGAGAGCTTGTCCGACGGGCACGGTCGTTGCATATGAAAGCGTAAATCCGGCGATTGCCTGCGGGTTCAGCGGGGAGGTAGCAACGGCAGGGACGGCGGCAGATGCCGGCGGGATCGTAGCTTGAGCTGAGCTGCCTGCCACGGCACCGGCTTGGGTAGTGCCTCCGAGCCCGGCCGAGACTGGCGCGGGGTCCGAGGTCGTCGCGTCGGAACGACCGCTCGACGGAAGCGGTGTCGCCACCGATGAAAGCGAGTTCTTTTCGGCGAGAGCTTGTCCGGCGGGCACGGTCGTTGCGAATGAAAACGCAAATCCGGCGATCGTCTGCGTCTCCGCTGGCGCGATGCCGGCCGCAGCGGGTGGCACCCACGGAATCGCACCCTGCGTTAACCTGCCTGCCGCAGCACCGATCTGGGCTGCGCTGTCGGGGCCGGCTGAGAATGGCCTGGGGTCCGAACTCGTCGCGGCGGGACGGCCGCCCGCTGGCAGATTCGCCACACCAGGACGATAGCCGGCCGCCAGCAGAACCGAGACCAGTTGCTCCGGCAGGGCAGGGGAGGCGGTGAAATCAGACGGCGGATCAGCTGGGCCGACATTCTCGCTCGTCTCCAGCGAAACCACCGGTGCCATTGGGTCGATCGACGGCGTCGGGTCGGTCAGTGCGACTGGGCGCTGTTCAGGCCCTGCTGCCGCCATCTCCTCCGATACGACGCCCGACGGTTGGGCGCTCGCCGGCAAGTTCAGCGGTTGGGGGACGACGGGCAGGGGCAGCGCAGGGTCCGGAAGCGCAGGCATCACCACGGCTTTTGCGTCAGCGACCAGTGCAGCAGGAGCGCTTGGCACCGAGGCCGTTGGAGCGGGCTGGACGTCCCCGGGCCGCCCCGCCTGTAGCGCGCCCACTTGTTGCGCCATGGTGGCGCGCAGGGCGTCGTTCCATTGCTGCGGCAGGTCGGCCGTGTCCTGGGCCAGCAATTCAAGCCGCAAGTCGCTCAGGCCAACGTTGCTGCCGGCGCCGGCGCCTGACATGGCTACACTACCCCGGCGCGGCGGAGGGCCATTGCCATCGGCCGGAACAAGTTCTCCGGGATCCCGTGGCCCGGCGGCACCCGGTACAGGCTTGCCGCCAGACTGGCGTCCTCAGCCGACGGCAACCGGGCCTCGCGCGCTTCGGCCAGCATCGTTGCGGCGCGTTCGCCGCGCGCCCGGCAGACGACGACCGGCGCCGGCATCTCGTTGATTTTGTAACGCAGGCCGATGGTGGTCCCGCCGCCATCATGCACGACCACGGTCGCCCGGCGCAGCCCCAGGCCACCGGCAAGCCGCACTGCCTCGCGCATGATGCGCCGTCGCTCGCGGCGCAGGTGCGGGTCGCCCTCCATGTCCTTGCGCTCGCGCTTCGCTTCGCTCGGGCTCATCTTCTGGTCACGCAGGAACAGCCAATGCTGCAGCTTCACGTCGATCAGCCCGACGATCAGCAGCACGCCGGCGATCGCTGCAAACAACGGCAGAGCCAACCCGCGCAGCACCCCGGCGACGCAGCCAATGCCGCAGGTGGGCACCTGCAGCAGCGCGTTGAGTCCCGCGGCCACGACCACCAGCGCAAGCCCTGCGATCACCAGCATCTTTAGCAGCGACTTCACGAACTCGATCAGCGAGCGAAGCCGGAACAGCCGCTTGAAGCCCTCAGCCGGATTGACCTTCTCGGCCCGCGGGACGATCGGATCGAGCGAGAATGGAATGCCCTTCGACACCACCATCGAAGCGATCACCACAAGCACCGGCCCCACGGTCAGCAGCGGCACCACTGTGCACAGTCCGGCGTGCACGATTGCCGCCGTCACCGCGCGCAGGCCCGATGCGAAATCTCCCGCGGCGACCGTGCCGGCCGTCTCGAACATGCCGGCGCACACCGTCATGATCATCCCGCCGGCCAGCCCCATGTAGCCGATGGCGCCAACCAGCGAGACGCTCGAGGTCAGGTCCTTGCTGCGTGCCACCTGCCCCTTCTCTCGCGCGTCGCGCAGTTTCTTGCGCGAGGGCGGAAGGGTCTTTTCCTCGGTCTGGCTGTCGGCCATCGCTCAGTGTCCCGACAGCAGGCGCAGCTCGTCCTGCACGTGCAGCAGCGGTGCCAGGCCATTCCGGAGATAGCCGATCAAGAACACGGCATAGAGCGGCAGCCCGATAACCTGCACCAGCCCTTTCACTGACAGCGCCAGGTCGAACACATTCAGTTGCGGCATGAACCGGTTGATGAACCCCAACGTCAGCTCAGCCAGCACCATAGCGACGACGAGCGGTGATGCGAGCAACAGCCCCGCCCCGAGAATGCTGTCGAGCAGGCTCATCACGTGTGTGGCCGCGCCGGTCGCGAGCTGCGGTACCAGTCGCCCGGCGGGCCAGAGCAGATAGCTGCTGGACAGGGCGTCGATCAGCCAATGCATGCCGCCGGACAACAGAAAGACCGTCGTCAGCGTCAGCACCAGCAAAGTCGCGGTGATTCCGGTTTGCTCTTCACCCGCGGGGTCCGGGGTAACGGCGCCCTGCGAGCCGCGTTGCTGGTCGATAAGCTCGCCGGCCGTCTGCGCGATCCAGAACGGCAGCGCGAATATCACGCCCAGCAGCAGACCGATCAGCCCCTCTTTGGCTGCAAGCAGCGCGAGATGCGCCCCGCCCGGCGGCGCGTTCCCCAACTGCGTCATCAGCAACGGCAGAAACAGCAAGGAAAGCGCACCAGCGACCCCGGCACGGTGCATGCCTGTCAGGCCCAGTCGGGTTGAAAGCGGTAAAATCTGCAACAAGCCAATACTGCGAGCCACACCCAGCGCAAACGCGGACAACGGCAATTTCGCCGATGCTATCAGCGCCGACAGAATCACGGGGCTCATGCCACGGCCTGCTGCGGCAGCTCGGTCGGCTGCGCGGTCACACTGGTCGCATCGGCACCGGCTGACAGTCGGATCGTTCCCAGCGGCTGCACCGTGAAATCCGGCAACAGGTCATGGAAGGACAGCACCGGGACATGGACGCCATTGTTCGACAGCAGCGCGCGTAGATGCCGCCGCAGATCGACCGCGGTCAGCACCACGGGTCCGGGCCCGCGCGAGGCGGCGACTTCCGCCCGTACCCGCTCCACCAGCGCCGCGATCGCGCCCTCGGCGAAATTGAGCCGCGTGCCCCCGCCACCCTGCGGGATGGCACTGCGCAGCAGGTTTTCTGCTTCGGCATCGATGATGAAGGCACCGATGACACGCAGGTGGTCGGCGTAGGTATGGCAGATCTGGCGCCGCATCCCCGCGCGCACCGTCTCGGCCAGCATCGCCGGATCCTGCTCGCGTCCGGCGTGCTCCATCACCGCTTCCAGCAGTCCGCGCAGATTGCGCAGCGACAGCCCTTCATCCAGCAGGCGG
>Ga0335075_10001074_pt1 | contig 46045 bp, 43 predicted proteins | sample Lox_Sample_24_FD_206723 | JGI IMG/M metagenome (GOLD analysis project Ga0335075, IMG submission 206723) | Soil microbial communities from Loxahatchee National Wildlife Refuge, Florida, United States - Lox_Sample_2.4 | ecosystem: Environmental > Terrestrial > Soil > Wetlands | place: USA... | reverse complement strand
CTGGGCAAGAAGTTCTCGTATCCGTTGAAGGCTGTCTGGAAAGAGGGTGAAAAGGAAGTCACCCATGCAAGAACGATCTTCGTCATGGGCGGAGAAACGACGCACATCGATTTGGTGGGATTGAAGCTATCGCCGCCCATCGCCGAGAAGCTCCCCACGCCGCATCTGATGCCGGAGCTGGACCCGAAGCCCGCGTCCAGCTCCGAGCCGGAAAAGAAGCCCCAGATCGAGCCACCGCCGATAAAGAAGGCGGAGCCTAAACCTGAGCCGAAAATAAAGCCAGACCCTAAACCGGAGACCATAAAAAAACCGGAGGTCAAACCCGAGCCGGAGAAAAAACCCGAACCCAAGCCTGAGCCGGAGAAGAAGCCCGAGCTGAAACCGGAGAAAAAACCTGAACCCAAGCCCCTGCCGGAAAAGAAGCCCGAACCGGAGCCGGAGAAGAAACCCGAACCCAAACCTCTGCCGCAGAAGAAGCCCGAACCGAAACCAGAGCGAGTTACCAAGCCTCCGAAGGCTGTCGCCCCAGAGCCGTCCCAGAAAAGTACGCTTGCCCTCGTGATGCCGGAAACCCTCAATCTCCAGCCAGGCGGTACGAAGCTCTTGCCTATCAAGGTCATCCGCATGCATTGCGACGGACCTGTGCGCATTTCGTTTGAAGGGCTACCGTCAGGTGTCGAGATGAAGAACGCCACCGTGGCTGCCGGCAAGCAGAAAATCTACGTCCAGGCCACGGCGGCCGCCGGAGCCGAAGAGAAAGAGTGGGAGGTTAAGGTTATCGGCATCGGCGGTACAGCTCGCCAGGAAGCCTTGTTGAAAATCAAGATTGCCAAGTAATGTCGCGCCGGAAAAAACTGAAGATTCGCCACCGAGAACGCAGATTAAAGATACAGGGATTCCGTACGCTGCGGATTGCATGGAGCGTTCTCCGCAGACCGAACGGCCGAATGGATCATTTGGATAAGGGAGCGGGGCATGTCAGGATGGCACCGAACCGTACCTGGTGGGTTGTTTTCGTTGGCGATGTTCCTCGGTTTTGCATTGGGGGCGCGCGCCGAGCCGCCGACGTGGAATCAGGAGTATCGTCCGGCGTCGCCCTGCAAGCCGGTCGCGACGCTCCGGGATGGAAAGCCGGCCGTTCCGTTTGCTCAACCGCGGATCATGATGCGCCAAATTGGGTTTGAAGCCCAACAACAGGGTTATGTGTCCAAGGTACAGGGAGCCGCCAGTCAGAACGTGATCTGGGTCACACCGGAAGAGAAACCGCGTGAGCCGTCACGCACATTCCGGCTCGCCTCCTGGCGGGAGCTCTTCAGTTTCTGGGAGTGAGAGATTGCCACAAGCATCCGCTTACCGGTTTGTAAGGCTGGGGCATTACAAACCGGTAAGCGGATGTTTCCTGTTGCGCGGATGAGAAAAAAAGTAGGCGCATGCGTTCGTTCCTCGCGGTATAATAGTCGTAGAGGAATGTGTTGAACGGCGAGAGCGGGTGGGTACGGATGACCCAGGCAAGCGGCTCCGCGGGAAGCAGAGCTTTGTCGCCTCTCCACCTGGTTTTTTAGCGTCTACAAGTTGGACACGAATCACCTGTCTCTCACCGGCTGATCTACCTGGCTCGCATGGACGGCTCTCCTGCCAGGTAGAGGCGAACATCGTAAGGGCATCCGTACAGCGCGATCAGCTTGCGTTTTCGTGCTCCGACCAGGACGCGAAAGGGGCTGATTCCATGTTTCACCGCTTGCTCATGCTCGGCGAGGGACTGGTCGTTTGCGCCGTTGCGCTTCTCATCACGTCCTCGGCCCAGGCGCAGACGTCTCCCTCCGGCCATGTCCCCGCGCGGACGACGTATGGTTCTGTCGCTCCTCCGCCTTTCTCCATCTACCCAGGCGACCGCATGTTCCAGGCCACCATGAAGATTCAGCACGCTTATCAGTACGCTGAACGCGTGGCACCGCTCATGGCCTATCGCCCGCCGTCCTGGAGCACCACCGTTCAAGAAAGCGCCGGGCCCGTGGAGGTTGGTGTGACGAGTCCGGAGGGAATCATCGAGATGGTCACCATCCGTGGACCGGACGGCAAGCTTCGTTCCTTCCCAATCCTTGGTGGTCGTAAAGCGATCAAAGCGCGCACCATCGTCGTCCATCCGGGACAGAGCCTCAATCTCGCGATCCGGGGCGGACGCGTTGAGGTATCGCGGAAGTAGCCGCGTGTGGCTTGCCGAGGAAGAAGAATCGCTAACCGCCGGCTGGCTCCTGCTGCGTTAAACAATGAAGCGTACCCAGCCCCCAAACGAGATCGACAGCATGAATGCCGACGATCACGCGGTCCGGGAATAGATCGGCCAGGATGTTCAGAGCGCGCCGATCGTTGGGATCGTTGAACGTCGGCATGAGGACGCGGTCGTTGGCGATGTAGAAATTGGCGTAGCTGGCCGGCAGACGCTGGCCGGCAAAGTACAACGGCGCCGGCATGGGCAACGTGTGGATTTCAAGAGGCTGGCCGGTCTCATCGGTCATGCCGCGCAGCCGTTGCAGGTTCTCCTGAAGCGGATCATAGTTCACGTCGCCGCGATCCTCCTCGACCACCGTCACCACCGCATGCGGACCGACGAAGCGTGCCAGATCGTCGATGTGGCCGTGCGTGTCGTCGCCCGCGATGCCGCGACTCAGCCACAGCACCTTGCGGACACCGAGATAGTCGGCGAAGAGACGCTCGTAATCCGCACGCGTGAATCCCGGATTGCGCTCCTGCACGTTGCTGAGCAGACATTCTTCCGTGGTCAGCAACAGTCCGGTACCGCTGACTTCGATACTGCCGCCCTCCAGCACGACGCGCCGGTCATTGACCACCGGTTGCCAGATTTTCCGCCGTAACTTGTCGTTTATTTGCTCCGTCATTTCGTTGTCGCGCTGCCAGTTGTCATACTTGGCCCATCCATTAAAGGCGAAATTCACCAGTGCCCCCACCGGCGCGACGCCGTTCCCTCCGACGAGGAACAGTGGGCCATAGTCGCGCGTCCACACGCGATCCGTGGGGATCTGCCAGAAGCGGATACGGCCGCGATCGAGGTCGAGCTTATCGAGGACCGTCTCCGCCTGTCGCTGGCCGTCGGCATCGTTGACGAGAATGCACACTTCCTCTCCATGATGGAGATGACGGACAATTTCGCCATAAGTCCAGGGGATGGGATCGAACTTGTCCGGCCAGTCGTCGCGCTGGTGCGGCCAGGCGATCCACGTGGCCCGGTGCGGCTCCCATTCGGCCGGCATGCGGTAGCCCAATTCGAAGGGGACGGCGGAAGCAGAAGCGTCTTGAGACATGCGAGGAAAGGATGCCTCCCTGGCCAATTCAGGAACGCAGCTGGAGGGTGCCGCGCTCGGGATCCTCGGTGTACGCGCCGCGCTCCAGCGCCGTGACGAACGCCTCCAGCCAGGCCGACAACGACTGCGCGATCACCGGTTGTCCCGACCGTCCGCGCCAGCACTCCAGCACGGGGAAACCGGTCGAGCCGAGATCGAGGCAGCGATAATTGCCGCTGTCGTCGTCGAGGAACGGCACGAAGTTGCTGTGCCAACCTTCATGGGGTTGGCTCTCCAGCTCCTTCTTGGCGTCGGCGATCTCCTCCGTGCTCATGAGGATCCAGCTCTGCTCGAAACGGCCCGGCACGTCGGGGTTCTGGCCGTTGTGCCACATCAACAAGGCACGCAGCTCTTCCGGCAACGGTTTACCCAGCGCCGCCGCCAGGGCATCGCATTCCGCGGCGGACGCGCCAGGCAACAGGGCTTGCTGGAAACGCTCGCGATGGGTGTTCAACCACTGGTCCACACGAGCCAGCAGCATCGTCACCTTATCTCCGGCAGTCGCCGGCGCCGGATGCGAGGTCGCAGCCGCTGGCGCGGAAGAGCTGGTCGCGGGAGGCGGGGATGGTGCCGGCTCAGGAGGGGCCGCTGAGGGAGACTCGGCTACAGGCTCGGCCGCGGGTTTCTCGATCGACTTCGAGGCGCCCTGACGAATAGCCTGGAGTGTTTCCTGAACCTGTTCGGCTGCCGGTTCCTGACCGACGCCTGCCACGCAAGCATGCAGACACGCTTCCCAGCTCATCGTGTACGGAGGACGACGCCCGCCCACGGGACGAACCGACAGCCCTTCCTTGCTCAACGTGACGGCCAACCGTTCGCCCGCGATTTCAATTTCTCGCGTCAAGGCTCGGGTGAACTGCTGCATGGCAATAGCTCCACGTCGTGAAGAGGGCCGCTTGCGGCTTAGCGGGACGCCAAAGCTAAGCCGCAAGCGGCTCCCCCTTCATCCTACCGCGCTAAGGCGGCGTGGACAGGCATGCGCCGGCAAGGTACAACGAGAAGCGAGGAAAGAACGGTGAATCAGCCAGGAGATAAGAGATGCGATGCTTCATGGGAATCGTTGGGGCGATGATCTGGCTCGCAGTGCCCGCGGTCCTGCAAGCGGGTGATCGAGACAAGGCGCTGGCAGTCATCGACAAGGCGATCGAGGCCCACGGCGGGACGAGCGCGCTCGACAAGGCCCAGATGCGTTCGCGCTCTGGCCAGGGTGTATTCAGTCTAAGGGGTGATGCACGGTTCAGCACGGAAGAAACCGTCCGTTTCCCGGATCGCTGTCGCGTGTTGTTGAACCCGAAGCGCGACCGTGTCATTCTCGTTCTCAACGGCGACAAGGGTTGGATACAAGCTGGCGGCGCCACTCAGGAGATGGCCAGGACGGCGCTCAAGGAAAAACAGGAAGAGCTGTACGTTTGGTGGCTGATGACCCTGACGCCGCTGCGCAAAGATGAGTTCCGGCTCAAGCTGCTGGCCGACGCCAAGGTCAATGACCGCGATGCTGCCGTCGTTCTGGTTTCGCGCAAGGATTCTCCGGACGCACGCCTGTTTTTCGATAAGAGGAGCGGCTTGCTCGTCAAGATCGCTCGCCCCGCTACCGAGTCGGGATTGCCGATCACCAAGGAGTATGTTTACAGCGATCACAAGGAATTCGATGGTGTCAAGATGCCAACCAAGGAGGTCATCACTCTCAACGGCACCGCCAAATACAGCGAGGTCAAGTTCAGCGACTATAAAGTGCTGTCGCGCGCTGAGGACAAACTGTTTGAGAAACCGTAAATTGTCGTGTATCCTACGCTTGCTCCGCGAACGTGAGGTTTACTCTAATGGATGATCGACCGAATGACCGCGACGGATTCACTCCTCAACCGGCCGTCTCGGCCTCGTCCGACCTCGCCGGCCCCTCCCCCGCGACCTCGGACGTCCCCGCTGTCAGCGCTTCTTCCGGCAATGTCTTCACACGCTTCTTTACCAGCCATCCGACGGGATTCTGGTTTTTCTTTTGGGGCGAGCTGGCCGAGCGTTCCTGTTTTTACGGCATGCGGGCCATCTTGGTTCTCTACCTGGCTGAGGAACTTACCTTCGGGAAGAACAACGCCAGCACCATCTACCACCTCTTCGTCGCCGCCTGCTACTTTCTGCCACTGCTCGGCGGTTACGTTGCCGACAACTACTTCGGCAAGTACTGGACCATCGTCGGCTTCTCGCTGCCGTACATCCTCGGCCAGCTATGCCTCTGCTTCGACAGCAGCCAGATCCTCGGCGTTCGGTCGGACTACTTCGTGTTCGTTTCCCTGGTGCTGCTGGCGATGGGCAGCGGCGTCATCAAGCCGAACATCTCGACCCTGATGGGACTGACCTACGACCAGCACCGGCCCGGCAAGACTCAGCTCCGCAGCGACGCCTTCTCGTTCTTCTACATGGCCATTAACATCGGCGCCTTCCTGTCGTCGTTCCTGATGCCCACGCTGCGGACCCGATACGGCTATCACATCGCCTTCCTCTGCCCGGCCGTCCTAATGGTCGTGGCCCTGGCCCTATTCGCTCTGGGCAAGCCTTTTTACGCCCGGGAAGTCATCACGCGCGTCCAGTCCTCGCCCGAGGAGCGCCGCGAACAGTGGCTGGTGCTTCGGCGCCTGGGTGGTCTGTTCCTCGTTTTCATCCCGTTCTGGATGATCTTCGATCAGTCTTCATCCACCTGGATCCTCTTCGCCAAGGAATCGTTCAACCTGAACCTGGGATTCAAGCTCCCGTTCATCGGCGACAAGCTCGACCCCGACCAGTTCCAGTTCCTCAACCCCCTGCTCATCATCGTGCTGTTGCCGTTCATTTCGGTGGGGCTGTGGCGACTGCTGGCCCGCGCCGGGATCCGGATGCGGCCGACCGACAAGATGCTGGTGGGCTTCGTCCTCACAACGGCGAGCATGGGCGTGATGGTCATCGCTGGCGTTCTTGCCGAGCAAGGCAACAAGGTTTCCATCTGGTGGCAAGTGGGGACGTTCTTCCTGATCACCGCGGCCGAGCTTTGCATCTCTCCTGTGGGCCTGGAGCTGGCATTCACGGCGGCCCCCCGGGCGATGAAGGGCTTTATCACCGGCTGCTTCCTGCTCATGGTCTTCTTCGGCAACCTCCTCGACGCCGTGGTCACCCGGCTGTACACGCCGTTGGGGCCGGCGGCGTATTTTGGGACCATGACGACCCTGCTGATCCTCGTGAGCCTGGTGTTCGTCTTCGTGGCGCGACGCTTCAATCGCATAATGGAGGAGCACGCTGCGGTTCCCGTCGGCGCTGGCGACAAATTCGCGCCGCAGCCAACGGTCTCCGAAGAGATCCAGAAGGGCGATCAATACTCGCTACCCGAGTCCCGTATGCAACAATAACGATGCAACGATTCAAGACCTGGACTCTGACCGACGTGCAAGGCGATGTCTGGCTGGAAAGCTTCGCCGCCGGCAACGACACGCTGCACCTACCGACGCCGTTCGACTGGTCACTGCGCAAGCGCACCCTGCGCGGCGGCCTGCGCGACGGACTTGATCTGATTGAGGTCCACAACGGAGTGCTGGCGTTTTCGATCCTGCCGACGCGCGGCATGGGTCTGTGGCGCGGCGACTATCGCGGCAATCCGCTGGGCTGGCGTTCTCCCATCGTTGGGCCGGTCCACCCCAAGTACGTGCAGCGGACCGATCGCGGCGGTATCGGCTGGCTGGCCGGCTTCGACGAGCTGCTCTGTCGCTGCGGCCTGGCCTCGAACGGCCCTCCTGGCGACGACGAGGGCACGCCCTTGACGCTGCACGGCCGCATCGCCAACCTGCCCGCCCAGACCGTAGAAGTTCGCGTCAACCTCGATCCGCCCTACGAGCTGAGCGTCAGCGGTGAAGTCGAGGAAGCCGCTCTTTTTTGTCCACAGCTTCGTCTGACGACGACTTACACGACGGTTCCCGGCTCGAACCGTCTGGTGATTCACGATGTTGTGACCAACCGCGCCGCGCGTCCGGTCGAGATACAGCTGCTCTATCATTGCAATCTTGGCCCGCCGTTCCTCGACGCCGGCAGCCGTGTGCTGGCGCCCATCCGCGAGATGGCCCCGCAGACTCCGCGCGCCGCCGAGGGCATCGACACGCACGAAACCTACGCCGGTCCCCACGTCGGTTTCGCCGAGCAGGTTTACCTGTACGATTTGCTCGCCGACTCCCGCGGCCATACGCTCGCGCTGCTGATTAATCCCACCGCCGATCGCGCCGTGGCGCTGCGCTTCAATCGCCAGGAATTGCCGTGTTTCACGGTTTGGAAGAACACCGGCGCGATCGAGGAGGGTTACGTTACGGGGCTGGAGCCGGCGACGAATTATCCGAATTTCAAGAGCTTCGAGCGTCAACAAGACCGCGTGCCGCTGCTGCCTCCGGGCGGCCGCTGGGAGTGCCGCTGGATGCTGGAGGTTGCCGACAATGCTCCCGCCGTGGCCACGCTGATGGCCGAGGTCGCCACCTTGCAGGCGCACGCTCGCGCCGTTATTCATCGCGCGCCGCATCCGCGCTTTTCACCGACATGAGGTTTCACCATGCACCGTTTGCTCAGTGCTCTGCTCATGCTCTCGCTGGCCCTGTCCTGCCGGGCGGCCGACGAGGCAAAACCCGAAATGCTGACGCCGAAAGAGATCGCCGACGGGTGGATTCTCTTGTTCGACGGCGAGACTACCTTCGGCTGGAAGGCGACGAACGATTCACGATGGACCATCGCCGACGGGATGCTCGCTCCGCTGGCGAAGACCACCGGCGCCTTGGTGACGACGACCGCATTCAACGATTATGAGCTGAGCATGGAGTATCAGGCCAAGGAGGACGGTCCGCCTGCCAAACGAATTCTCATCAGCACGGACGCACAGGTGAGGAAGGCCGAAGACGAAATGCCCTTGCGGGTTATGGGGAGTGGCTGGCATCGAGTGCATCTGACGGTTAAGGGGGCGAATATTGTGGAAGCCTCCGTCGAGAGCAAAGGATTACTCGGTGGCGGGGGAACGGCGTGGGTACGTCCACAGAAAACCTCTGCGCCTGCGTCCAGTCACATTGCTTTAGCCGGCAACGGCTTCGTGGTTCGCAATATCAAGCTGAAACCCCTCGGCACAAAACCACTCTTCAACGGCAAAGACCTGACCGGCTGGAAGAAATTCGAGAGCGAACCCAAACGCGCCAAATCGCAATTCACTGTCACCAAGGAAGGTTGGCTGAGCATCAAGAACGGCCCCGGCGATCTGCAAACGATTGGGCAATGGTCGGATTTCGTGCTCCAGCTGGAATGCCGGACCAATGGAGACAATCTCAACAGCGGCATCTTCTTCCGCTGCATCCCCGGCGAGTATCAGAATGGTTACGAGGCCCAAATTCAGAACCGCAAAGCGAAGGAGCCGAAAAAGTACACCATCCAGGAATTCGATCCGAAGACCCACGAGCTAAAGAGCAAGAAGACGATCGAAAATTGGTCGCAGGATTACGGCACGGGCGCGATCTATCGACGCATCCCCGCGCGGCGATCGGTGGCCAAGGACCGCGAATGGTTCACGATGACGGTCGTTGCTCACGGCCGGCACATCGCCAGCTGGGTCAACGGCATTCAGGTTACGAGCTGGACCGATAATCGGCCGGAGAACGAGAACGCTCGCAACGGATGCCGGCTGAAAAAAGGCCCAATCAGTCTGCAAGGCCACGATCCGACCACCGACCTGAACTTTCGCAATATCCGTCTCGCCGATCTGACCGAAAAGAAGTAACCGATGGTACGATAAACGATGCGAGGCGAAAGAAGTTAATCGGGACCGTGAGCAAACGAGCATGTCCGAGCAAGCGCAGCACTGGAGCCGGGCGGCGGAGGGATACGAGGAAGCCTTCATCGATCCCTATCTCCCGGAGGTGCGCAATCCGCTGCGTCGGGCCGTGGCGAAGCTGGCGGACAGGCGGAAGACGGCGGCGGACCTCGGCTGCGGGATCGGACCGCTTTTGCCGTTTCTCGCCGAGCACTTCGGCCGAGTGATCGCCGTCGATTTCGCGGACGGGATGCTGGCCCGCGCCCGCGAACGCTGTCACGGCCTAGTCAACGTGGAATTTCACAAGGGCAGCTTGACCGATCTACCCGCCTTCACTGGGCAGGTGGATGTGGCGGTGGCGGTCAACAGCCTGGTGCTGCCGGATACGGCGGCGTTGGATGCGGCCCTACGCGCCATCCACGGCACGCTGCGGCCGAAAGGACATTTCCTGGGCATCGTGCCGGCCATCGACGCGGTGCATTACTTCACGATGCTGCTGCTCGACCGGGCACGATTGGCCGGCATGCCCGAAAGCAAGGCACGGCAGAACGCGGCCCATCACGCCGAGCATGAATACTACGATTTCGCCTTCGGCACCTTTCGGTTCCACGGATTGGAGCAACACTTCTGGCAACCATTCGAGGTTCGTCATCGATTGCGGCGGGCCGGCTTTCGCCGCGTGCGTAAGGCCAAAGTACATTTGGCCTGGCAGCAATTCGGCTGTGCCCGCGACCTCGGCGACGAGCCGCCGCCGTGGGACTGGTTTTTTCATGCTCGACGCTGATGTCTCCTTTCGTCGCCGGCTCTCCTCCCGGCGAAGTTTTGGCCAGCGGTGGTCAAGGCTTGCTCACGCCATTTGGAGTTCTGAGCCGCGACCGTAAGGGAGCGGTCTACTTTACCGCTCCCTTACGGTCGCGGCTCGGACGGCACCTGGTTTGCTCAACTGGTTGTGACCCCCGCGCCTTCTGGTATCGTGAAAGGAGCCTCTGAGGTCCTGCCGCCGCGATGATGCCGCAGCTTGCGAATCCCGGTTATCTCTGGCTGACGCTGTTCGTGCCGTTGCTGTTGTGGTGGTCGCTGCGCCGGCGGCGCAGCGCGCTGCGACATCCCGTGGCCGGGGAGCTGGCCGGATTGCCGTTCGGCAAGGCACGCCTTCCGCGCTGGGGACCGAGTGTCCTGCGCTGCCTGGCCCTGCTGCTGCTGGTGCTCGCCCTGGCTGGACCCCGATGGCCGGACCTGCACACGCGCATCGAAACCGAGGGCATCGCCATCGTCATGCTCGTCGATGTCAGCGGCAGCATGGCCGAACGCGATTTCGACTGGCGCGGCGAGTCGATCACCCGCCTGGATGCGGTCAAGAAGGTCTTTCACCTGTTCGTGGCCGGCGGCGACGGGCCGGACGCCACGGGGGACGGCACCGATGCATCAAGCTTTCAGGGCCGGCCGACCGATCAAATTGGCCTGGTGACGTTCGCCACCCGGCCGGAAACGGCCTGTCCTCTGACGCTCAGTCATTCGGTGTTGCTGCGTCTGCTCGACGCGGAACAGCCGCGCCGCATCCCCGGCGAGTCGGAGACGAACATCCTCGATGCCGTGGCAATGGGTCTGCACCGTCTGCGCAGCGCCGGGCCGCGCCGCAGGGTGCTGGTGCTGCTCAGCGACGGCGAGCACAACGTACCGCATCCGCAATCCGGCTGGACGCGGAGCAAGGCGGCTCAGGTGGCCAAAGGCTTGTCGGTGCCCCTTTATACCATCGACGCTGGTGGTTCCGGCGCCTCGACCAACGAGCCGGCGGCGAGGGAGGAAGCCGGCGACTCTCCCGGCGAGACACGCGCGCAAGCGGTGCGGACGCTTCAGGAGCTGGCCCATATCACGAATGGTCGATGTTTCCAGGCTCGCGACACCCAGGGATTGCTGAGTGCCTGTCGAGCGATCGATGCCCTGGAGCGCAGCGACCTTCCGAGCTTTCAGTATCGCCGCTATCACGAGGCGTATCCGTGGTTCGGCCTGGCGGCGTTCGTGCTGTTCAGCCTCGCCCTGGGTTTGGAGCGAACGGTCTGGCGAAGGATCCCGTGAGCGAATTGTCAAATGTTGCGGCACGCATTTGCTCATCCCTGGATGTTATGGCTTCTGGCGACGCTGCCGGTCCTGGTGGTGCTGGGCGTGTGGAGTAGTCGGCGGCGGCGACAGGCGCTGGCGCGGCTGGGCGATCCGGTTGCGGTGGAGATGCAGCTGGCGTCGCGCCGCGGCTGGCGACGGCTGCGCGGCTTGTGTTCGCTGCTGGGCATGCTGGGGCTGGGCGTGGGCATGGCCGGGCCGCAGTGGGGACGCGACTGGAGCCAGTCCGCCGCTCCGGGACGCGATATCGTGGTCGTTCTCGATTGCAGCCGCAGCATGCTCGCCGAGACGCCCAGTCGCCTGGAACGCGCCCGCGAAGCCCTGCTCGATCTGGCGGACGCCGTCGAGCAGCGCGGCGGACATCGTCTCGCTCTGGTGGTCTTCGCCGGTAAGGCGAAGCTGGCTTGCCCACTGACGCACGATTATGATCATTTTCGGTCGAAATTAGAAGACCTGGAAAGGCTGGCCCAGGAGCGCGATTTGGAGCCGGGGCCGAGCGAGAAATCCGGGACGCGCCTGGGACAGGCGTTGTCCCTGGCGGCGACCTGCGACGATCCGCGCTTTGTGAACAGCCGCGACATTCTGCTCTTGTCCGACGGCGACGACCCCGGCCGCGATGCCGAGTGGCGAGCTGGGGCGCAGGCTGCCGCCTTGCTGGGCATCCGCGTCCACACGATCGGCATCGGCGATCCGAACACGGCCAGCGTTATTCGTCTCGATTCCGGTCTGCTGATGTTCGAAGGCCAGCCCGTCCACACACGGTTGGAGGAAGCCTCTTTGCGCACCATTGCCGAGATGACGGGCGGCACCTACACGCCGGCACGCACACGGACCTTACCCTTGGGATCACTATATCTCGATACCATCGCCAATCAGCCCCAGCGTGAGGACAGCGACGACGCTCTGCCGGTCTATCGGCAGCGTTATATCTGGTTCCTCGCCCCCGCACTCGGTTGGCTGGCGCTGTTCACGTTCCTGGGCGATGGCTCGGTGAGAAAGCCAAGGTGACAGAATGAAGAGGAAAACGCGCTGCACACAAGGGGCGAACGGAAGGCGGCGAGGTTTTTTGTCTCCCTGTGTCTTCTTCTCCCTGTCTCCTTGTCTGCTGGTCATCCTGCTGCTGGGACTGAAGCTGGCGAAGGAGCCGAGTCCGGAGCGGTTGCTCCAGGAAGGGCAACAAGCCTCCGCCCGCGGCGATTACGAGAGGGCGGCCGGCCTCTATGAGCAGGCCGAAATGTACAGCAGAGATCCGGCCGAGGCGGCGTTTTATCTGGCCGGCGCGACGTATCATCTGGCCGAGAAGACGGAAGGTCCGTCGCCGGAATTGCTGGAAGCAGAGCAATGGTATCGCTGTTGTCTCGAACCGTCGGATCCGCGCCGGCCGCGTGCTCTCCTTGGTCTGGGCAACTGCCTGCTGCACAAGGCAGGGACACATGATGAGGCCAGCCTGCGAGCGGGGTTGGCTTGTTACGATCAGTGCTTGCAAAGCGCCGGCGACGACACGACACTGGCCGCCGATGCTCGCTACAACCGCGAGAAGGCGCGCTTGCTGCTCCTTCAATTCCCGCCGGCCAACAATTCATCGTCGAGTGATCGACCGTCCAGCGACGATTTTAACTCGCAACCGCCGCACTCCGATAATCGCCAGGCCATGCGGATGCCGCCCGGCGATTCCGGCACCGAAGGCGATACCGATCCCAACGCTCAGTCTCGCAGCGTCAAACCGAATGAAGGCGCGTCCGCGTCGAAGAGCAATTCCTCTCCGCCGCCGGGCAAGGGCAACTTGCCGCCGATTTCCGATGAAACCGAGGCGAGGCCGTTGTCGCCGCATGAGGCCAGCGAGGATCTCCAGCTGGCCGCGAAGAAGGTGCTGCAAGAACGACAAATCCATCACCGCCGCGGCGAGAACCCCACGTTTGCGGGAGTAAAGGACTGGTAAAGGGCTGCGAATGAAAAACCAACGCTTTATTTTTCCCTCTTCTTGGCACGCTTGAAGACGTAAAGCACCTTATCGGAGCCTGCCTTGGAAGTGAATTCGGTCGGCCGTTTGGGGCCGCCAAGGCAGATCTTCAGCTCATCCCTCTTTAGCTCATAAATGCCCAGAGAAACGAAAAGATCAAACGTCTTCGGCTTCCGGCTCGGGTCGATGTGGAAGGTCGCTGTTCGCTTGTCCTTCTCAGGCCCAAAGGTCATCTTGTCGCCTTGAATGACGACCGTGAACCTCTGCTTGCCCCACTCTTTTGTTCTGTCCTTGCCATCCACGATGCCGGATGTCAAAACCCACTTACCTTGAAGTTTTTCCTTGTCGTTATCGACGGCTTTCTCTTTCGGTTGCTCCTCGCCGTAGACGACGCCCACCAGCAAGACGATGCCTAACAGGAATCTCATCATGGTAGTATCCTTCGCATGAATACAGGTAGCTCCTCAGCTCAGGACTTCGACGTTCAGGCCGGTGAACGAGCTGAGGCGAGCATCGGCGGTGAGGAAGATGTTCGCTCCGTGTTCGACCGCTGCGGCAAGCTGGAGTGCATCCATCGGTTTGAAATTGTGCGTGGCCCGGATGCGGGCGGCCCGGTCGCACACGGCTGCGGTGATGGCCACGACTTGCACGTCAGAGCGAGCGAAGAAGGCTTGGAAGCTGAGCTGCACCGCCGTATTGTTGGTTTTCAGAGGTCCGACGAGACACTCCATCCGCGTCAGGTCGCTGATCATGAACGAGTCTCCCGCCGACTGGGCCGTCGCAAGACGCGCAACCACCTTCGGGGCAAATGTCGGGTTGCCTTCCACCACATAGATGACAATGTTGGTGTCGAGGTAGAGGATCATGGTCCGTTTGACTGACCTTGCTGTTGACGGTAACGCCGGCACTCCTCCTGTATCTTTTCGAGTTCCTGCATCCGCTCCTCATCCTCCTGACGGGCCGCCTCTAATTCGGCGTCGATCTCCTCCTTGGTGCGAGGAACGTGCCCCCTCGCCCGCTGCTCGGCCCAGAGCCGCTCGAAAAACTGCCAGATCTCCGTCTCCATATAGTCCGGCATCGGCTCAACCGTCACCTTCACTCGTCCTGGCCGCAGATTAGGCTTGTCGTCCAACACCAGGGTGCCGTCATCCCGCAGGGTGCCCTGGATCTCGATGGCATTGGTGGTCATGGCTTTTCCTCCTCTTTATTGGCTCACTTCAGTATAACGCCGTCTAGCCATCGAGAGCCACTCTAACAACCCAGCCTTTTCAACGTCTCCCGGTTCAGCTCGATGCCCAGGCCCGGTTTGTCGGGGATTGTCAGATAGCCCTCCGCGTCGGGGCGGAACGGCTCGGTGATGATCTCATCGAGATAAACGCACGGCGTCAGATATTCCACATATCTCGCCACCGGCATGGCGGCCGACAAGTGCAGATCGGCGGCCAGACCAATGGCCGTGTTCCAACCGTGCGGCACCCATTGAGTGTTGTGCTCATACGCCATCCAGGCAATCCGCATCGCTTCCGTCAACCCGCCGCATTTGGTACAATCGGGCTGGATAATGTCCACGGCCTGGCGTTCGAGAAATGGGCGAAAGCTCTGCCGCCGAGTCAGAACCTCTCCGGTGGAGATGGGCACCGGGGAATGTCGCCGCAATTCGATGTAGCCTTCGAGATCGTCCGGCGGCAGCGCTTCCTCGAACCAGACGATGTCGTAGCCGGCGAGCATCTTCGCCGTCTCCAGCGCCCACTTGTAGCCGTGCGGCCAGAATTGCTCGCTGCCGCCGGCATCGACCATCAGCTCCACGTTCGGCCCGACCGTGTCGCGCGCCGTCTTCACCAGCAGCTCATCGAAGCGGCGATCGCGACGGCCAAACGGACGCCAGCCCAGCTTGATTGCCCGGAAGCCGCGCGACACGGTTTGCTGAAGCGTCTCACGCAGCCGGCCCGGCTCATCGAAGAGGATCGAGCCATACGGCTTGATGCGCGTGCGATAGCAGCCGCCCAACAGCCGGCTGACCGGCTGACGGCAAATCTTGCCCATGAGATCCCACAGGGCAATGTCGAGTCCGCTGATGGCGTGCTCGACGGCGCCGCCGCGGCCCTGCCAGAACATCGACTGGCGCAGCTTCTCCGTGACGCGCGCCGGCTCGTCGGCACGCTCTCCGATCAGGTGCGGCCGCAGCAGATCGACGGCGGCGACGATAAGACTCTTGCTCGTCATGGCACTGCCAATGCCGCTCAGCCCCTCATCGGTCAGCACTTCGACTAGGGTGTTCAGGTCTTCCTCCGGCTTGTTGCCCTGAGGCCAGCCACCGTCCACCGTGCCCCCTGTTAAACCGATTACACGGATATCAATGACCTTCATAGTTGTTATATCCTCCGGCTGGGCCCGGCGAGTTCCTGGGTGTCTGCGTCCTGAATACGATTTCCTGGACCAACGAGCACGATGCGCGGACGATGAACGCGAGCTGCGGCGTCCTCGAGCTGCGTAAAGGTGGCCACGATCACCACGTCTCCAGGCTGGACCAGATGAGCAGCGGCGCCGTTGACGCACGCCACGCCCGAACTCGCCTCTGCTGTCATGGCGTAGGTGCGCAGCCGCGTGCCACGCGTCACGTTCCAGACGTGGACTTCCTCGAACGGCAGTATGTCCGCCGCCTCCAGCAGCTGGGCATCGAGCGTCAAGCTGCCCTCGTAATCGACATCCGCATGGGTGACGGTGATGCGGTGGAGCTTCGATTTCAACATGGAACGGCAGCCCGTCAGGGCGCCGTTGAGACTCTCGGCCATGAACCGGCCTCCTGGCGAACGAAGAACTATTCTCTACATTCTACGAAGCGGCACGAGCCGAGACCTGGATTTGCGTGCAGCGGCTACTTGCGTTACGGCGACGTTGGCCCGATAATCATCAGCTCAGCTTCGCCCCAACTGTCCCAAGGAGATCCATCGATGTGTCGCATGTTCATCTCATTAACTCTGGTCGGCGTCCTCGGTTTCTTCAGCATTGCTTGGTCTGCCGATAAGGACAAAGAGGAGGGCTTTCAACCCTTATTCAACGGCAAGGATTTGCAAGGGTGGAAGACATACGGCGGTAAGATGGATGCCTGGGGTGTGGACAAGGGCTTGCTGTTCACGACCGGCAAGGGAGGCGGCTGGCTGCTGACCGACAAGGAATTCGGCGATTACCAGATGCAGCTAGAATATCGCTGGGAGAAGCCGGGCGGCAATAGCGGCGTGGCCGTGCGCGCTCCGCTGACCGGCGAAGTTTCCACCAAGGGAATCGAGATTCAGCTCATCGACGATGCCGGTTACGAGAAGGTCCACAACTACAAGCTGAAGCCGACTCAGCACACCGGCTCCGTCTACGGGGTCGTCCCTCCGTCCAAGCTCCCGGGCAAAGGCCCCGGCGAATGGAACGAGATGCGCATCGTCGCAAAGGGGCGCAAGATCACTGTCGAGCTGAACGGCGAGATCGTCACCGACGCCAATCTCGACGATCACAAGGACCAGGCAAAGGCGCATCCGGGGCTGTTGCGCACCAGGGGCCATGTCGGCGTGCAGAGCCACGGCGGCCGCGTCGAGTTTCGCAATCTCCGCATCAAACCGTTGTGATGGGAAAACACGTGCCGTCGCACTAGCTCGCGGCCAGCTGGCGCAGTGCCTTGGCTTTCTCCTCCAGACGCGAGCGCAGCTTTGGATCGTTCACCTCGCTCAGCAGCTGATCGTATTCGCCGGCCGCGAACAGCAGGGCCGACCGATGTTCGTGCGAAGTTGATCCCGGAGCGAGATAGCGAAAGATGATCGCGTCATGTGGCGGCACAAAGCCCTCGACAGTGTACTTGCTCTGAAGCCGCGCCGGCGCCGTGTACCAAGTCGTGACGAGATCGTCAATGGCCTGCTCGCGCTCTTCCGGCGTCGATGCCGGCGTCCACTGCAATCGCCCCTGTTTGCGCCACGATTCCAGCTCGAGGGTCTGATAGCCGGGCCGATACATCCGTACCAGGACAGTATGATGCGTCGAGCTGCCGTTGATGAAGGCGACGCAATTGCATATCCAACCGTAATCGACGGCGACTTTCATCTGCGGATCGAAGCTGCCGTCGCGATGCAGCGGCAGCGGCGTCAGGCGATAGCGGTCCTTTTCGGGAATCTCAAAGTAGTTGTCGTCGTCGGCCACATCGACACGGAACGCCCGGACCTCATCGCGTGCCGCACCGACGCTGGCGGGGCGGACGTAGGAAATGGTCGGAAAGGCATAGCCGAGGGGCATGCAGCCGGCCAGTAGCAAGCCGAGCAGCCCGCAGAATCGCCGCATAACGCCTCCCTGGCGTTCTCGCCTGTTCGTGGATGCGGCGGGTATAGCGAGAAGAGTCCGCAGCTGCAAGAGCAATAATCCAGTGGTTACTGGTTAGTGAAGAAAAGCGGCGTACCCGTTCGCGGGTCGAGGGTGACACCCCTTCAAGTGCAAACGAGGTGTCGTAACATGGAACTTGTCTTGGCCGTAATCGGACCTCAGCAACCACTGACTGCGGTGGTTCGGTCCTCAGCGCGCTGGTGACCTCGTCCTGCGCGCGTAGGTCGAGAGGTCCGAAGCAGAAAACGCTTCGACCTGAAATCACCTCGGCGTGTCGAACCGAAGTGCGCACAAAGCGAACATGTACCTGGCTGAGGCAAGCGGCGGCCGGATCGGCGAATCGGCTCATTGGCGGGTCGGTCCTGGAGTGAATCTTCGGGGAAATGTTAAAGTGCGCCACCTTGGCAAGTGGGTCGGAGACAGGTATAATCCTCTGATTATACCCAGGTGCTCGACGCTCTTCGCGATTTAAGGAGAGGAAATGAAACGTGACTCCTTTGGCACACTGTTAGTCGTGCTTATCACCCTGTTGACATTATCATCTTTTCCGGTGTTCGCACAGCAACCAAAAAGACAAGGGAAAACACTCGCCGAGTCAAAAGCGGCAACATACCCACCGCTCCCAGAGAACGTTAAGCGAAACCCGGTGACAATCTGGAGTGATGGGACACGAATGGCTGGTGATGTCTATCGCCCGAAGAATATCAAGCCGGCTGACAAACTACCGGCGATCGTCTTCGTCCACGGCACGGGTGGTGTCAAGAAGACAGGTTTTTCCTGCCGACTCGGAGCGGCCTTCGCACAGAACGGCTATATCTTTCTCAACTTTGACTATCGAGGCTGGGGTGAAAGTGAAAGCAAGCTCTTGATGCTTGAAAAGATGCCCGACCCCGACGAAAAAGGGGAAGTGACGGTCAAGGCCCGGGCCATTCGCTGGCAGATGGACTTTCAGGATCAGACGACCGACATCCGCAACGCGATTGCCTTTCTTTCTGGTGAACCCTACGTCGATCGAGACCGCATCGGCCTTTTTGGGACAAGCTACGGAGGGGGCCTGGCGACCTGGATGGCAGCCTATGATCCACGCGTGAAGTGCGCGGCGGTGCAGGTGCCGGGTATGGGAGGTGGACGTGGGCCAAAGTATTACGAAAAGGCCTATGGCTTGATGACACGCCAGGCGCGTGGCGAGACAGAACCCATCCCTTACGAGCAGGGAGCGCCTGGCGGGAAAATGGCTGCCTACGCCCACATGCGTTACAACATCGCCAAAGACGTCGCCTTTGACGTAATTCGCTCTGCACAGGACGTGAAGGTTCCTATGCTAATTATCGACGCCGGGAAGGAAGAACTGATGGACATCACCAAAAACGGCGGTCGTGTGGCCGAAGTTCTGCGAGCCAAGGGCACAACGGTGAAGTACCACGTCATCGCCGACATTGGTCACTACGGCGTCTACAGAGAAAAGTTTGAGGATGCCCTGAAGATGGAGTTGGACTGGTTTAACCAGCATCTGAAAGCGCGTGCCAAGTAGTCAACATGAGCAGTCATGGTGCTCTGACCGCGGTCTCTCGAGCCGACGTTTTTGCTTTCAACTCGGGCGCTTTTCTTCGCTTCGGAATAGACAAGCTGGCTTTCGGACGTTGTTTATGTCTGAGTGAAGAAATGACCAAATTGAACTCCAATGTTGCGCGTCGGTCACATACGGGGAAGACTCGAAGGAGTCTACGCCACCATTGAAGCGCCGAGTCAAGACACACACGCCAGCGCTCAGGAGAGCTCAACCAAGGTTCCTTGGCGATGACGTTCTCGCGGAGCGAGAATAAGGGCGTCGCGTCGACATTCGCGCCCACACCAAGGTTCTCAGCGCGCTCCGGGCGGACACACCGCGGTAAGTTCGTCTCGAAGCGTTCGGCGCAGAGGTCTGATCGACCGAGGCATCCGCCGGCACTTCTGTTGCCGTGAAGCGCGGCCACAACTTCGATCTCGCTATACTTTTGTCAGCCTCTGGCCGTGAACGATTATAAGCGGCATACTTTTTCCACTCACCACTAACCACTACGCTGGAACTTGATCGCTCCTCCAACCAGCACGGTATCGGCCCAGCCATGCACCTTCCAACCGGCGAACGGACAATTGCGGCTCTTGGAGCGGAACTGCTGGGGATCGATGGTCCACTCGACGGCTGGATCGATCACCGTTACGTCGGCCACCGCCTCCGGTTTGAGCGTGCCGCGATCGATGCCAAGAACGCGAGCCGGATTGATGGTCAGCTTCGCGATGAGCTGCGGCCAGGTCAATTGGCCTGGCTCGATCAGTGCCTTGATGCAGATGGGTAGCAGCGTTTCCAGGCCAATGATGCCGTTGGGCGCCTGAGCCAGCTCACGCATTTTCTTTTCCGGCGCGTGCGGCGCGTGATCCGTGGCGATGACTTCGAGGGTGCCGTCGCGCAGACCGGCCAGGATGGCCTGCACGTCTTCCTCGGTGCGCAGCGGCGGGGCCATTTTGAAATTGCTGTCGAAGGTGCGCAGGCACTTGTCGGTCAGCGTGAAGTGATGCGGGCACGCCTCGCCGGTGACGCGAACGCCGCGCTGCTTGCCTCGGCGGATCAGCTCGACGCTGCCGGCCGTCGAGACGTGCAAGATATGCACCCGCGCCCCGGTCAGCTCGGCCAGGGCGATCTCGCGGTAAACCATGACCTCCTCGGCGGCGGCCGGCATGCCGCGCAGACCCAGACGCATGCTCTCGAAGCCTTCGTTCATGACACCGCCGCGCGTCAGGTCGAGATCCTCGGAATGACTGAGGACGGCCTTGTCGAACATCTTGCAATATTCCATGGCGCGGCGCATGATCTCGGCGCTGACGACCGGCGAGCCGTCGTCGGTGAAGGCGACGGCGCCGCCATCGACGAGTCCGCCGATCTCGGCCAGCTCCTTACCGTGGCGGCCCTTGGTGATCGAGCCGATTGGAAAGACGTTCGCGTTGCCGGCGCGTTTGGCCTGCAAGTGGACGAACTCGGCGGCGGCCTGACTATCGAGGGCCGGCTCGGTGTTGGGCATGCAGGCCACCGACGTGACGCCGCCGGCCAGCGCCGCCGCCGTGCCGGTACTGATGGTCTCGTCCTCCTCGCGGCCCGGCTCACGCAGATGGACGTGCATGTCGATGAGTCCCGGACAGACGAGCTTGCCGGCGGCGTCGATTGTGCGATCGGCCTGCGCCGAGGGGTGCGGCCCCACACCGAGGATGTGCTCGCCGCGAATCCACAGGTCGCAAACCTGGTCGAGATCCTGCGAGGGGTCGATGACCCGGCCATTGCTGATGCGGAGGGTAATCATAAGCGAGTATTCTATCTCGTCTCCTGCGCGCCTTAGCGCGAAGCTTTGTTCCCCAGCGGCTGAAGCTGAGCCAGCGGACCCAAAGCCAGGGTCGTCATCTGATCGATCGGATACCGTTCCAGCACTTGCCGGATGTCCGCCAGCGTTACCGACTCGAAGGCGTGCAGATCGTCGTCCACGGTGCGATAGCCGTGCTGATAGATCCAATTCATTCCCAGGGCCATCATGCGTCCCTTGGGACGCTCGCTGCCGCGGACGACGCGCGAAAGGACCTTGCTGCGCGCCTGATTCAGCTCGTCCTCGCAGATGGCCTCGTGCTGAACCGAGTGCAGCACTTCGCGGACGAGGGTCAGCACCTCCTCGGCCTCCTCCGGCTGGCAGCTGAACGATGTGTAAAAGGCTCCCGTGCCCTCGTATTCGTGAAAGCTGCAATCGGCAGAGTCGGCCAATCCGGGATCGACCAGCGCCCAGTACAGCCGGCTACCGGAGTCGTCGCCGATGGCCATGCCCAGCAAATCCGCGGCGTAGCGCAGCGGCGAGTCGGCCTGCGGTCCTGGGGAGATCAGAAAGACGTGCTCCTGCATGACCTTTTCCCTGGTCATGATCTCAAAGCGTTGCGATCCGCGACTCTCGCAGACACCCTGCCGGCCGGTCGTCCCCATCTCCCACGACCCGCAATGCTTCTCGACAATGTCCACGAAGCTCGGCCAATCGAAATGACCGGCCGCGGCCACCGTGATGTTCGGCGCCACGTAGCGGCGCTGAAAGTAGGCGTGCATCTGATCACGCGTCAGGGCGGTGATGCTCGCCGGCGTACCGAGGATGCTGTTGCCCAGCTTGTGCTCAGCGAAATAAATGCGCTTGGCGTGATCATACGCCGACCACATCGGCTGGTCCTCGTACATGCCGATCTCCTCGATGATGACTTTCTTCTCCATGTTGAAGTCGTCGTCGCGAAGGCTCGGCCGAAGAATGTCGGCGAGGATGTCCACGGCCTGCGGCAGATATTCCGGCAGAATGGCGGCGTGAAAGACGGTGTTCTCCTCGCTGGTAAAAGCGTTGTAGTCGGCGCCGATCCGATCGAAGTCGCGATTGACATCCAACGCGGTGCGGCGCGGCGTGCCCTTGAAAACCATGTGTTCGAGGAAGTGCGTCACGCCGCACTCTTGGGGCGTCTCATCGCGGGAGCCGGTGCGGACGAAGAAGCCCAGCGCCGCCGAACGCGCCGACGGGCTTGTCTCGGCGATGATTTGCAGACCGTTGGCGAGCCGATGGGAGTGAAAAGGCATGAACGTATTCTCCTGCACATTTTCCGTTTAGCCGCGACGTTTATCGTTTCGCGTGTTTACGTTTCGCGCGAAACGTAAACACGCTCCCCTTCGGGTCGCAGCTAAACGTGAAGCGCTTGGGATCCCAGGGTGACGATGACGAAATCGCGCGGCGGGAAGCGGCGCACATGATCGAGAATGTTCGCGGGCGTAAGTCCGTCGATGGCCGACTGGATCTCTTCGTGGCTGCGCACCCGGCCAAGATAATACCAGTCCGAGGCGAGGAACGACGCACGAGAGCGTGTTGATTCCTGCTGCATAATCAGGCCTGACTTGATACCGGCTTGAATGCGCTCGACCTCCTCGACCTCGATGCCTTCCTGCAAGCGGCGAATTTCCGCCAGGAGCACGTCGAGCGTCTCCTGAGCGCGTTCATTCGTCGTCCCGGCATAGGCGATGATATTCGCCCGATCCTTGAGCGTATCGAGTCCGGCCGAAACGGAGTAGCAGAGGCCGCGCTTCTCGCGGATTTCGGTGAACAGACGCGAGCTCATGCCGCCTGGCGACGACAGCACGTACACCGCACCCAGGGCCGCGTAGTAATCCGGGTGACCGATCGGCACGCTCGGATAAGCGACGGTAATGTGCGTTTGTTCCAGCTCCTTGGCGATGTGCGCGCGCCGCGGCGGCTGCTGTCCGCAGCTGAAGGTGCGGTCGGCCGCGCCCTTCCAGTCACCGAACAGACGCTCGATCTGATCGCGGAGCGGCTGCCATTCGATGTTGCCCGCCACCGACAAGATGGCACCGTCGGGCTGGAACCATTTCTGATGATGCCGGCGGACGGCGTCACTGGTGATGGCGGCAATGCCCTCGGCTGTGCCGCGTCGGTCGTTGTTAAGGGGCGTGGGATACAAATGCTTGCGCAGCGCCCACGACACTTTCGAGCGCGGCTCGTCTTCCATGCTGCGCAGATCCTGGTACGCCAGGGCCTGCACGGCCTCCAGCTCGTCTTCGGGCAGGTGCGGGCGGCGCACGATGTCGGCGTAGATGTCGAGCGCGGCCGACAGGTTGCGCGCCACGGTGGCGCCCCAAAGATGCATGTGCATCAGGCCGACGCCCTCGCCGCGGTCCAGTCCCAGATTGTCGAGGGCGAAGGTCAGCTCCCGGCTGTCGCGCGGGCCGGCCCCGCGAATGAGCAGGTCGGAGAGGACGGTGCCCAGACCCAGCTGCGCGGGCGGATCGAACACGCAGCCGGCGGGTATCATCAGGTTGAACGCCGCGGAACGCACATGCTCCATGCGCTCGGCCAGCAGGGTCAGTCCATTGGCGAAGGTATGCTGGAAAATATCGGCCTGCACGAGAACCTCAACAAATAACTTTGTATAGCCGCGACCCGAAGGGGAGCGGGACAAGTCCCGCGCTCCCCTTCGGGTCGCGGCTAAACGGTCTCAAAACTCCGGACTCAGAACTTGGTGTGGCGCGGCCTTGTACAATGTCTTGTAGCGGCGAAATCCCAGGCGACGATAGAGACGGATCGCGGTGTCATTCTGCGCCGTCACTTCCAGCTGCGCTCGGTCGAGGCCCGCCTGGCGAAAACCGTCCAGCGCCCGCAGCAACAACGCCTTGCCCAGGCCCCGGCCGCGCCAGCCTGGCAGAATGCCGAGGTTCTGAATGCTACCCAGGCCGCCGCTGCGATCGCGCATGCCCTGAACGGTGCCGCACGCTCCCAGCGGTCCCAGCAGAAGCCAGGTCGCCTCCGGCAAAAAGCCGCGCTTGCGCGTCATCTCGATCATCAAACAAAGAGAGCCTTGCCGATCGCCCAGGCTTGGGAAGACCTGGGAATCAATCTCCTGGTAGAAGCTGCCAAACAGGATCTCGGCATGCGCATCGAGCAGCTCGAAGCTCCAGGGGGCGAAGGTGTAACCTTCGGACAGCTGCGGCGCCGGCAGATCGTGCAGGTCCGCTTCCATCTTGTAGCGCTTGAAGTAGCCGATCGACGCCACCGTCGCCATGATGTTCCTCCCACTTCCGCCGCCGGCGGTTGACATCGTGGAATGAACTGATTCTAGCAACCGCCGCGCTGGCGGTCAAAGCAGCCAGGCAACGGAACAAGGGCGGTAGAAAAAGAAAGCCCTCGATCCCGGCGCACGGAGCGACCACCGAGACGGGGCCGGAGCAGCGGCCACGTTGCGCCATGTCGTCTCTCCTGAGGCCGCCACACCGCCACTCCGCCACACGTTGCGAGGAGATAGCCTGCCAGGTCGTGCCAGGCAGCGACAAGTGGCACGTCCTGGCACGACTTGACTCCGCCAGCGCGCCGAACGTGGCGGAGTGACAAAAGGACCTCGGCGTGCCTGGCTGTGCCGCGAGGAATAGACCAATTGGAATTCACGCGGTCCCTTTTTCTTGCCCGACTCTTGACAACTGACTGACTACTGTTATAGTAGTGTAAACAGTAGAGGCTCGGCTCCTATGTTTTTCCATATCGAAAAAGGCTCCTCCGTGCCGATCACCCGGCAGCTCGCTGGACAGATTCGCGCGCAGTGTCTGAGCGGGGTTTTGACGCCGGGTACCCGTCTGCCGTCCGTCCGCGAGCTGGCGCGCGAGCTGGCCGTGAATGTGAACACGGTTTTCCGCGTGTACGAACAGCTGGCGGCTGAGCAGCTCATCGAGCTGCGTCACGGCGACGGCACCTTTGTCTGCGAGCGTGTGGCGGCCGCGGAGGCGGCACGGCAGCTCGAAAGCCAACGGCAACAATACACGCTCGAATTCGAGTCTCTCATCCGTCGCGGCCTCCTGCTGGGACTGACGGCCGCGGACCTACGCCGCAAGCTAACCGAGGCGCTCAAAGAGGCCGGCCGCAGCTTGGAAGATTCCACCGCTGCTCGGGAGAACAAGTCATGACCGAATCGGTAGTGCAGGTGCAGCATCTCCGCAAGGCGTTTCGCTCCCATCGGGTGCTGGAGGATGTTTCGTTTGAGATCCGCCGCGGCCAGACCTTCGCTCTGCTGGGGCGCAATGGGGCCGGAAAGACGACCACGCTACGCCTGCTGCTGGGGCTGTTATCCGCCGACGAAGGGGTGATCGAGGTTCTCGGACGCGATCCGAGCAAGGAGCCGCTGGCGCTGCGCCGCCGCATTGGCTACCTGGCCGAGGATCAGGCAATGTATCCCAGCATGACTCCGCTGGAGCTGTGCCGCTTCCTGGAGCCGTTTTATCCGACCTGGGACCGCCATCTGGCCGACGATTTTCTCGACCGATTCGAGCTGCCTCGCCACACGCGAATTGGCCGGCTGTCCAAAGGTCAGTCGGTGAAGCTGGGGCTGGTTGTGGCTCTGGCGCACCGGCCGGAGCTGGCGATTCTCGACGATCCGGCGCTCGGTCTCGATCCGATCGCGCGCAAGGAGTTCAATCGCGACCTGATCGAGCATTTGCAGACGGCCGGATGCACAGTGATTTACAGCTCGCATCTGCTGGAGGAAGTCGAGAGCGTGGCGGACGTGGTCGCCATTCTCGACCGCGGCTGCATCATCCGTCAGGACTCGCCCGACGCGCTGCGAGACTCCGTGAAACAAATTGTCATGCCGGCGGCCGCCGCCGCTGCCGCGCCTCGCCCAGCGAGCTTGCTCGACGTGCGCCGGCACGGCGACCGCCTCGCCGTGGTCGTTGACGGCGCCGCCGATTTCCTTCAGCGCCTCGACGTGGAGGGAGTGGAGCATGAGGTTGTGTCGTTGAGCCTGGATAGCATTTTCGAGGCTTTCGTTATCGGCAAGCCGCGGCGCTGGCCGGGAACGGATTTGTCCGCCGCGATCACGACCTGAAATAACCAGCAACAACGAGAGGATCACTCCATGCGTTCATTGCTTCGCAGCTTGCTCTGGAAGGAATGGCATGAACGGAAGTGGCTCCTCGCGCTGGCAAGCGCATGGATCCTCGTGGGCGTTGCCTACGGCGTGGGCTACGAGGCGACGCATCGTGTTCATGGCCCAGTCGCCAGCTTTTCGAGCGCGAGCATGTTCTTCGGCGTGTGCGCGGCCGTCTTCGTATCGATGCGGACCTCGTTGGGAGAAGTGACGCAGCGGACGCTCGGCTACTCCGCCTCCTTGCCGGTGTCGCTGCGCCTTCAGGCAGGCGTCCGTCTCGGCGGCGCCGTCGTCACGATCATCGGGCCGATCCTTCTCGGCGCGCTGGTGCTGTGGTTGTTTCTCCTCGTGGGGCTAATCGAGCAAGGGCCGGCTCGCGTCTCACCGATCAGGTCGTATATGCAACTGCCCCAACGCCCGCCCTTATCGGGACTCGAAGCCGGCAAGCTCATTGGGATGGTAACGGCGGTCAACCTGGCGTCGAGCGTGCAGTTGCTGCTGATCCTCTCGGTGATCGGCACACGCCGCCGCGCCGAATCGCACCTGGGATTCCTGGGTGTCTGTGGGGCCTGCCTATGGCTTTTGCTGTCCACAGTGCCGAATAGCAGGTCCGACCCAAATGGTGAGGGCGACTACCGCGATGGGCTCGGCGCCATCCTGCCCCAATCACTGCTCGTGAGCTACGGCTACAAGACCAGCGAAGGAGAATATGGCGACTTGAAATTTACGCATTCGGTCTGGGCACCGTTGGCCGTCAATCTGCCGGTGCTGACGGTGCTGGCCTGGTGGTTCACGCGCCGCTATGGGACAATCCCCCCTACCGCGGTCGAAGGCGGTCCCTCCCGGCTTCGTTGGCGCTTTCCGGCCTTTTTCTCGCATCTACCGATCCGCTGGCCGGGCCGCTGTTCGGCCCTGGTCTGGCTGGATTTGCGGCAAGCGCTGCCGATGTGCCTGGCGGGATTGATGCTCGCCACCCTGCTTGCTGCGGCGAACGTCCTATCGCCCTATCCGCATTTCGATCCCCAGGTGTCGTGGCAAATTGCCGCTCAACAATTGACGCGGCGCATCGCCGGCCGACTCTCGGATGGAACCTGGATTACGGCAATCCTGTGGGGCGCGGTGGTCGGCTCCGGTGTCTTCGCAGGCGAATTGCAACCACGCCTCGAGCAATTTTGGCGGTCGCGGCCGATCTCTCCCTCCCTGTGGTTTTGGGTCAAGTTCAGTATCGGCCTGGCCGCTGTCCTCGGCGTCCTGGACTTGGTGACCCTTGTGCTCGCTTGGAGGTTCCCCTGTGCCGATGCCACCAACATGAATATCTACGCCTACATTGCCTGTTTTCCCTTGTTGCATGCGCTGACATACACCCTCGCCGTGACAGCGATCTGCTGGCTGCGCCAGGCGGTGGTCGCCGGCATGGCCGCTATTCTCTCCCTGTTCTTTGTGTTCTCCGTTCTGCAAGCGATGCCGGGAGGAGCCAACCCAATCGATGTGTATAACAAACTCTCTTTTCATGCCAATCACCTCGGCGAGCCGCTCGACTTAACGAAGCACGGCTACCCGGTGGTTTACGGTACGGTGGCGGTAATAATCGTGGCTGCCTCCTTGGCCGCCTGGCGCGGAGCACTACGGCCCTCCCTTGGCCGACGGGCACGAACATGATGGGCCGGGAAAGGGAGGGGGCCGGAAAAGCCGCGCCTCCTTTTTCACCCCCGGCGACGGATCAAGGGGCGAAGAGAGCCCCGCTCCCTCCTAATCCGGCCGAGTTATTATTGCCAGTGGTTCAACTTGTGGGTAGTGGTATAGTTTGCTATCGGCGTCCTGTAAATCCGAGTAGAAAAACGTCAAACTATACCACTACCAACTTGTGATACGAGTCGGCAATGGGGACTCCGGCCTTCTCCAGATTGCGGACGGCACGGGCGATGTCGCCGACGGACATGTTATTGCGCGGATTGTTGTCGAAGAGGACGACGAGGATGCCTGCGTGATGACCCTGCGCGGCTATAACAACAAGGTCGTGCAGAGCTTCAAAGTCATCGGCGTTCCGCGTTAGGATGGCTCGCTGATTTCGGATAGCGTGGGCTAAGTGGACTTGGTCACTACGTCCGGTCAGTCCAACGTCGGCTGGGATCTGGACATCATGCCCGTCACGGCGCAGCAATCGGATCAGATGGGGATCGATGCTATCGTCGTCGATGTAGAGCCTCATAGGCCGAGCCTCGCGCGTTCCTCGGTCGGTAGAGACCGCGGCTTGCCGGTGCGCCAGATTGCGGGGTCATTCATGCCGATCGCCTCGTGCAGGAGCTCTTGCTTCCGAAAGTCCTCGCGGAGCTCCGGGGGGTCGCTCTGGCAATACTCGATCGCTTCCCGAACCGCTTCCAGGGGCACCCCGAAGTCCTCGGCGAGCTGCTCCGGCGTGCGCGGCTCTGTTTCACTCATGAATTCGCAGTAGAGCGTCCATGCCCAGATGCGTTTGCCCTTGATGCACAGCTGCTGATAACTCGATCCGGGCCTGCGTTCCAGGTATTTCCACGCGCGCGGCGTCTCGGACATGATGTAAGTCCTCCTTTTCCCTCCATAATAGCGAAAGCCGCCCAACACCACAGCGCCGTTGACCGGCAGAGGTAGGGGGAACCGAGTCGACCCTTGACGCTGGGGCAAAGGGAGTTTATCTCTGCTCTAGCCCGCTTGTTGCACACTCTCCCCAATTACGGAAGTCGATCATGTCCTCGCCAGCGACCGCGCACATCACCAGCGTCCTCAAGGAAAGCCGTTCCTTCGCACCGCCGCCGGAATTCGCCTCCGCCGCGCACATCAAAAGCGTGGCCGATTACGAGCGTCTCTGGCAGCGCGGCAAGGACGATCCGCAGGGCTTCTGGGCCGAGCAGGCCGAATCCCTGCAATGGATGCGCCGCTGGGACAAGGTGCTCGTGTGGAACGAGCCGCACGCCCAATGGTTCGCCGGCGGCCAGCTGAATGCCAGCGTCAATTGCCTCGATCGCCATCTCGACGGCCCGCGCCGCAACAAGGCCGCCATTATCTGGGAGGGCGAGCCGGGCGACAGCCGCGTCCTCACCTATCAAATGCTCCATCGGGAAGTCTGCAAATTCGCCAACGTCCTCAAGCAGCTCGGCATCCAACCCGGCGACCGCGTGACGCTGTACATGCCGATGGTGCCGGAGCTGGCCGTCGCCATGCTGGCCTGCGCCCGCATCGGCGCCACGCACAGCGTCGTCTTCGGCGGCTTCAGCGCCGACGCCGTCGCCGATCGCAACAACGATGCGAAGGCGAAGCTGCTCATCACCGCGGACGGCGGCTGGCGGCGCGGCAAGGTCGTGCCCCTCAAGCACAACGTCGATGAGGCGCTGACCAAGTCGCCGACCGTTGAAAAGTGCATCGTCCTCAATCGCTGCAATCAGCAAGTGGACATGAAAGCCGGCCGCGATCTGTGGTGGCATGAGCTGATGGCCGACGCTTGCCCCGACTGTCCGCCGCTGCCGCTGGACAGCGAGCATCCCCTGTTCATCCTCTACACCAGCGGCTCGACCGGAAAACCCAAGGGCGTGTTGCACTCGACGGCCGGCTATCTTCTCGGTGTTTCTCTCTCTCACAAATGGGTTTTCGATCTGCGCGAGGAAGACACCTACTGGTGTACCGCCGACATCGGCTGGGTGACGGGGCACAGCTACATCGTTTACGGCCCGCTGTGCAACGGTGCCACCACGCTCATGTATGAAGGAGCGCCGAACCACCCGCGCGAGGATCGTTTCTGGTCTATCATTGAGAAGTATCGCGTCAGCCTGTTTTACACGGCGCCGACGGCGATTCGCGCTTTCATCAAGTGGGGCAACGATTGGCCGGCGAAGCACGACCTCTCCAGTCTTCGTCTGCTCGGCACGGTCGGCGAGCCGATCAATCCCGAAGCGTGGATGTGGTATCACGAGCACATTGGCAAGGGGCGATGTCCCATCGTCGATACCTGGTGGCAGACCGAGACGGGCATGATAATGATCGCGCCGCTGCCGGGAGCTATCGCCGCCAAGCCCGGCTCGGCGACGCGGCCGCTGCCGGGCATCGTCGCCGACATCGTGGACAGGCAAGGCCATTCGATGCCGGCCAACCAGGGCGGACTTCTCGTCATTCGCCAGCCCTGGCCGAGCATGCTGCGCACTCTCTACGGCGACGACGAGCGCTATCGCCAGCAATACTGGAGCCAGGTGCCGCACTGCTACTTCACTGCCGACGGCGCCCGCCGCGATGAAGACGGCTATTTCTGGATCATGGGCCGCGTCGATGATGTGATCAACGTGGCCGGTCATCGCCTCAGCACGATGGAAATCGAGAGTGCCCTGGTGCATCATGCCAAGGTGGCGGAGGCCGCCGTCGTCGGCCAGCCCGACGAGCTGAAAGGAGAAGGCATCGCTTGTTTCGTCACCCTCAAGACTGGATTGGAGCCGTCCGAGGAGCTGAAAAAGGAGTTGCGCGATCATGTCGCCCACGAGATTGGCGCGCTGGCTCGGCCGGATGCGATTCATTTCACCAAGGACTTACCCAAGACTCGCTCCGGCAAGATCATGCGGCGGCTGTTGCGCGACATCGCCAGCGGCAAGGAGACCACCGGCGACACGACAACGTTGGAGGATTATTCGGTGCTGGCAAAGCTGCGCGAGAAGGAGGACTAGAAGCCAGCCCAACCGCTCGGTTAGCGACGCTTCTGCGAAGCGTCGTCCCCGCACGACGCTTCGCAGAAGCGTCGCTAAGGTGCATCTTTTTTGTTGCCAAGCACGACTTGCGAGAGCGGCTCAGGGCCTCGGCGCGGCCTCGGCGATGCGGGCGCGGCTGGGACGGGCGATGGCTCCCCCGACGCGAAAATCGAGCGTCCGCTGCGCGATGCGCGACTCGGGCACCTCCTTGGCCTCGGGCGGCGCGTCCGTCCAGTCCTCGACGAAGATTCGCATGGTATACAGACCGGCGGGGCAGGGCGGCACCCGAAAGCGGAAGTTGATGTAGTAATCCTGACGCGGCGAGGCACTGACATCCTCGTGCGGCGGAGAGGTCCATGTGATCGGTGGCTTGTCGCGACTGTTCTCATCGTAAATCTCGCTGCGGACTTTCAACACCGTTACGTAGTTATCCCGCAGGCGCCGGCTGGAGAGATTACGGAGCTGAACATAAATGTGCGCCACCTCGCCTGGCTGGAAAAACACCTGTTCCGGAGGCAACGCAGCGTAATCGCCGAAGTTCTTGATCGAGCGGCAAAAGCACATCCGCTCCAGGATCAGCTGCGCACGGCCGCGCAACGAGGTGGTCAGCGAGCTGAGGCGATCCGTGCAGGCGGCAAGGTCGCGAGGCGACATTCGCTCCACGCCGCCGTTTTGTTGCAGCTGCGACAGGAGGGTCAGCAGCACGAGCATGGTTTCCCGCGTGATCGGATCGTAGCTTTGGAGCTGTTCGTTGATTTCCTCTTCGGGACGGTGATCGAGTAAGCTCCGCAGTATCTGCACTGAGGGTGCCTCGGGACGGCTGAGGGAGCTGGCTGGGGCTTCCTTGCGCGGCTGCGGCGAATCGTCCAGCAGCTTCGGCGACAGCTCCTCCGCTGACGGAATGGGCATCTCCTCCGGCTCTGCCGGTTTTTGTCGTTGTTTCTCCCGCGGATCGTCGGCAAGCTTCTGCGAGACGGACTCCGTCGCCGCGGTGGGCTGAACTTCCAGCTTGACGATCGGCGTTCGCGAAAGCTGGTAATCCGACGGCGAAAGAGGCTCCCTTTCCTCTTCCGTACTATCTTGTTGAGGATGCGCGGAGACGTTCGATGTCGGCATCCGCCCATACGGCGGCAGGGTGTGCCGTAGACACCCCGCCAGCAAGCAGCTGACCAGGCCAATCGTCCGCATTGACAGCCACCGGCATCCTCGCATCCCGCGCCCTCACACACGCCTTCTCGCTTCCTTGCAATCCTCCAGCACTCCGGAGGAGGCACGCCGCGGCGCAACACGCCGGCGCGGAAGGGCGGGATAGTAGTCTCCCCTCGCGGATGGGTCAAGACGAAGAAACGTGGCGCGGGCATCTCAGCCAAACAGCAACAAGTCGTTCCACTGAGGGGCCTTGAGGAAGCGGCAGCCGATCTCCCATTCGCCGCTGTCAGCACGGCACGAGCGAATCTCGATGGCCGTCCACGGCGCCGTCTGCGGCGCCTGACGGGGACGGACGTTCAGGACCGCCCCTTCCTTGAGGGGCTGCTCGACGATCAGGCACAGTCCGCCCATCGAGCGATCGACCACCCACCCCATAATCGGCGGGCGCTTCGAGCTGTCGGTCAGATATACCTCAACACGGTTGCCCTTGCGACGCGGAGCCACGCGCCGATCCGGCTCGGACTTCTTGCCCATCGTGGCCGTCACGAGGTTGGAAGGCGGCTCCCCGGCAGCGGTTTCCGGCACGCCAACGGAGCGGACGACGAACCAGCGCCGCCCCACCATGAACGCCAGGCTCGCCACCAGAATACCGATGAGCGGAATCGTCCACGGTTGATCGGTGAAGAACGTAAAGAACGACAGGACAGGTTTCATGATCGCGCGTCTCGTGGAGATCTTGGAGCAGACTACCACCGAAAGCTGCTACCGCGAAACCCTAGCATAAAGTTGCCTGTGGAGCAAAAACTCACAGCCACAAACGAATCCGCTCGCGCAGCCGCGGCGGCATCTTGGACTCGACGACCCGCTTGACTTCCTGCGGATGATAGCGCGTGCTCAAATGCGCACAGATGATTATTTCGTTTTGAAAACGATCGGCCCGCTCGATGTAATCGTCCAGGTGCATGTGGCCGAACTTGTGAATCTTCTCGCGGCGGTGGTTGGGACGGATGAAGCTCAGCTCGGTGATGAGGATCTTGGCCTCGTAAACCGGCGGATAGGCGTCCATGCCGGCGGGATTGGTATCGCCGGTGTAAGCGAGCAGCGGCGTGCGTACCTCGCGCGTCACAGGCACGCCGGACAGGCGCAGATCGCGGATCTTCTCGCCCGGCAAGCCGTGATACTCCTCTTTCAGCTTGAAGCGCCGATCCCAGACGACGTAACCGAGCGAGGGGATCGTGTGCGTGGTAGCGAAGGCGGTGACGACGTGATCGCGCGACAGCTCCAGCTCGTCGCCGGGGTTGACGCCGCGCATGTCGCAGAGCATCCGGCCGCGATCGAGGCGCTGAAACACCAGGAGGAGGCGGCGCAAATCCTCGACGGCGGCTGCCGGCACGTAGAGCGTGGGCGGCTCCATGCGCATCATGCGCCGCCGCGCCACGTACACCGGCAAGGCGGCGACGTGATCGAGGTGCGTGTGCGAAACGAGCCAGGTCGGCGTGCCCATGAAGTCCCAGGGCTGGGCGCCGAGATCGAAGCCGATTTTCAGCTCCGGGATGCGCCAGTACGACTGCACCGCCGCGCGCGAGTAGCCTTCGATCGTCAGACCGGCGTGTTGACAGGAAAGAAAGGGAGCGTTTTCGACCATGTTGGCTATCAATACAGGTTGGAGAAAATGCCGAAGGGCGAGCTTACTCGCGTTCTCCCACTATAGGGAGGAAAGGACACAAAACCAAGGCGGCGGGTTCTGGGGTTCCGCCGGTTAGCGAGGCTTCGCAGAAGTGCCGCCGACGCGCGACGCTTCTGCGAAGCCTCGCTAACCGAAGAGAGAAGGAGCGTCGGATGGATGCGGTAGTGATCGGTGCGGGGCCGAACGGTTTGACGGCGGCGGCGACATTGGCGCGGCACGGCTGGGAGGTGCTCGTGCTGGAAGCAAAACAGCGACCCGGAGGAGCGGTATACTCCGAAGCGCTGACGCTGCCCGGCTATGTGCATGATGTCGGCGCCGCCTTCTTTCCCTTTGCGGGCGACAGCCCCGCGTTTCGCGCGCTCGATCTGACCGGCGCCGGCCTGCAATGGGCGAATGCGCGCCATGAAAGCTGTCATCCCGCGCCGGATGGCACGTCAGCGACGATCTCACGGGACTTCGAGGCAACCGTCCACTCCTTCGGTGTCGATGGTCCGGCCTGGCGGCGTTTGGCAGACTGGCAACGCGTCATGGGACCGCACCTGGTCGAAGCCCTCCTTGCCCCCTTGCCGGCAATCATTCCTGCTTGGCGACTGGGCATTCCGCATGTGCTGCGGTTGGCGACGCGGAGCTTGCTCAGCTCGGGAAGGTTGGCGCGGGGATTGTTTCAGACGGAGGCGGCGCGGCGTGTGATACCGGGATTGTCCTTGCACGCTGACCTCGGTCCCGATGATTTTGCCGGCGCTGGCATTGGCCTGGTGTTGGCCTTGATGGCGGCGAGCAGCGGTTTCCCGGTGCCGCGCGGCGGTGCGCGGGCCATCACCCAGGCGCTGGTGCGGCGGCTCGAAGAGGCGGGCGGCAAGCTCCGCCTCAACGCCCATGTCTCCCGCATCCTTGTCCGCGAGCGTCGCGTAGTCGGCGTCCGCACCGATCAAGGCGAGGAGATCGCAGTGCGCCGCGCCGTGATCGCCGATGTCGGCCCGCCGGCGCTGTTCCTGAAAATGCTCGGCGAGCGCGAGACGACCTGGTGGCTGCGGAATCGCATCCGGCAATTTCGCTATGCCTGGGGCACCTTCAAAATGGACTGGGCCTTGTCCGCTCCTGTACCGTGGCTTTCCGAGGAAGCACGCGAATCGGCCGTGGTCCACGCCGGCGACAGTCTCGCCGACCTGACCGCCTTCACCCGCCAGGTCCGGGCCGGACAATTACCGGACAACCCCTATCTCGTTATCGGTCAACAGTCGCTGGCTGATCCGGAACGCGCGCCGCCGGGCGCTCATACCTTGTGGGCGTACTCCCATGTTCCTTCCGTCGTCGAGGGTGATTGGCCACGGCATCGCGAAGCCTTCGCCGATCGTATCGAGCGCCGCCTGGAGGGATTGGCGCCCGGCTTCCGCCAGCTGATTCGTGGCCGATACATCGCGTCGCCGGTCGATCTGGAAGCGATGGATGAGAACCTGGTTGGCGGCGACCTTGGCGGCGGCAGCACGCAATTTCAGCAACAATTGATCTTTCGTCCTGCTTTTCCGTATTTCCGTTATCGCACGCCGGTGAAGGGACTATACCTAGCGTCGGCCTCGACCCATCCGGGGCCAGGCGTGCACGGCGCCTGCGGCTTCAACGCCGCCCACGCTGCTCTATCCGATCGGAGGAATTAGCCACAGATAAACACGGATGAACACAGATGAGATGCCGAGCATTAGGAAAGATTTCTGTATTCTTTTATCTGCATCATCTGTGGTTATCCGTGTTCATCTGTGGCTAATTTAGGAGCTAACGGCGCCGAGGTCGCCGAGGATGGCGGCGGCTCGGTTGGAATCGGCGACGGTGTCGAAGGAGGCGTAGCCAACGAACTTATCGCCGAGGACCGACATCATCAGGCCCTGCAAGCTCAGTCCCGCCAGCGCCCATTGCTGCGTCAGCCGATGCGCCAGGCCGGCCTGGTTATCGCCCTCGACGCGCAGCACGACGGGGTTGTCGGTCTCGCTCAGGCCGGCGGAGCGCGCCGCCCGAAGCTGCATCGCTCCGGTGATCGGCGCCACATAAAGCACACCGATGCCCGGTCGATCCGCCTGCCGCCGCGTGTAAATAAATTCGAGGTTGGCGCCGGCCTGCGCCAGGAGAGACAATTTCGCCTCCACGCCGCCGGCCTGGTCCATCACCTCGCCGGACCAGACATGCACGCGATCCAGTTTGAAGCCCATGATAACCACCCTCACCAAAAAGAATCGAACCTCCAAACACGGATTATATCCCGTCTTTCGCTCACAGCGAACCGAAGAACAACGGAATTCTCGTCGTCGTTTGGACCTGTCCTGAAACATGAGCTCCGCGCTCCAGGTATGGTTTGTTGCCCGGTCGGACCGCGAGCGATCCTCTCGTCTCCAAAGGATATTCCGGAGCCTTCCATGGCGCGCACATTGGCCACCGTTTTTCTTCTGGCAAGCGCATCGGCTCTCCACGCGGAAGCGCCGGAAATCGTTTCCTTGCAGACGCAGCGCAGGGGCGAGACCACCTATTTCACGGTGCAGCTGCGCGCGCCTCGCGATCTGGGCAGGACGGCACTTGAGGCGAACGACCGTTCGGTTCGCAACGAAGGGCAGCGGCGCCGCTTGGCCCGGCTGCCGCGGCTTGTGCCGCAGGATGACCGCACCAGCGATGTCTACTTCAGGTTCGGTCTATTCCCGGCGCAGCGAGACGATCTCCTGCTCGCCTTCACCGGCAAGGTGCATGGTCAGGGCACCGCGAAGCTGCTGCTGCTCTATCCGCGCACGACGCAAGCGGTCGCTAACAGAAAGGCCTCTCTGCGCACCCTCCTGTTATCGTCCGCCTGGACGGAGACGCCGTTGACCTTGGACTTCCGCCGAGCGAAGGCGTTGAAGCCGTTCGCGGGAGTGCGCGACGCCGACACGCCGCCGGCCAGCGAGGATCTCAAGAGACGCTGGGCAGAAGCGCAGGCAGACCAGTTGGCCATCCTGGAAACGCAGACGCGTGATTTCAGCTTCTACGGCCTGGCCCGCACGTTGACCGGCCGCAAGTATCAGGTGCTGACGCCGTCGTTTGTGGCCGAAAACACGTCGCTGCAAGATAGAGCGACGCGCCAACTGTACGAAATGACCACCGGTGCAGCCGCCCTGACGGAATCGCTGGCGCTGGCGCGGCTGCGCGGCGTCTCGGCCAACAATGGCGGCGAAAGAAGCATTTCTATCAACGAAGTGCCCGGCATCAACGTCGCCGAGCATCCGTGGAAGAAAATGATCGGCGAGCAAAGGCCCGATCCCGAGCCGCTCGCTGCCCTGACGCCGCACGATTTTTACTATGTTTCGTTTCGCGGTATCGGCTCGTTGCTCGATCTCGGCGACCTCATCGATCAATGGGGCGGCAATCTGTGGAAGGGCTACGAGATCACCAGCCGTGATTTTCAGGTGCGCGAGCGCTATGAGAAACAGCTGTGCCTGAAACGCACAGGCTTGGCGCGGACCTTGGGGCCGACCCTCCTTCATGGCGTCGCCCTCGTCGGCAGCGACGTTTACGTTCGCGAAGGCTCGGACGTGACGGTCCTCTTCCACGTCCGCGATCGCGCTCTGTTCCTCGCCGCCGTCGAGCCGTTCGTGCAGGCGGCCCGCAAGGAGTTCGGCGACCGTCTCCAGGAGCGAAAGACGCACTATCACGGCGTCGCCGTCGAGAGCTTCGTGACACCGCGACACGAGGTCAGCCTGCACCGGGCCGCCGTCGGCGATTTCGTCATCTACTCCAGCTCGCCTGTCGCCCTTCGCCGCGTCCTCGACACACGGGCCGAGCGCCGCACATCGCTGGCCCAGTCGCTGGATTTTCAGTACATGCGCACCATCTTCCGTAAGAGCAACAAGGACGAGGACGGTTTCGCCTTCCTGTCCGATGCGTTCATCCGCCAGCTGGTCGGGCCAGCCAGCAAGATTAAGGAGAAACGTCGCCTGGAAGCGCTGACGAGCCTGCGCATGATGACGGACGCCGCTCTGTTCGTCGCCTGGGAGACCGGACGAATACCGAAGGATCGCGAATCACTGTTGAAGGCGTCGGGGATAAAGGTGGAGGAAATCGCGGTGCCGGAAGGCCGCGACCTCGTTTGGGACGGGGCGCGAGAGGAAGCGGCTTCCGACACGTACAACACGCTCGCCTTCGCCACACCGTTGATTGAATTGCCCATCGACAAGATCACGCCGCGGGAAGCCGCGGAATATCGACAATTTCGGCAGGAATATCTCAATCTATGGCGGCGCTATTTCGATCCGATCGGGATGCGGTTATCGCTGCGCGACAAGCGCGTCCAGGTCGAGACGTACATTTTGCCGTTGATCGACAGCAGTGGATTCAGGGATCTGCGCAGGGCGACCGGCCAGGGGACTACGAAGCTGGATCTGGCGTCACTCTCGCCGAAAACGTTGATGCAGATGACGGCTCATCTCGTCACTGGGAGCCCTTCTTGGGGAACAGGCGATCAAGTCTTCGTGCGCGTGGATGACAGTCCGAAGTATGCCGAGCTGATCGAGCTGTGGATGCGCCAGGATTACGATCCGGTCGACAGAGAGAAATGGGAGCGGCAGGTTTTCCGCGCGGTCTGGGAGCTGCCTATTACGCTGGGCGTCCGCATCGGCGACAAGAAGGTCTTCGCTCGCTCCCTGGAGGCAGCCGCGGAATGGTTTAAGGTCCAGGGGAAAGCGATCCCTCCCCCATACAAGGGCGTCTCCATACGTCCATTTTCGCTTGAGAACCTCTATCAGCAGTGGAACGCCTCCCGCACGCATCGCTTCGACCCGGTCCTTTATCACGCCACGGTGGATGATTTCTGGTATCTCAGCACCAGCCTCGAATCGTTGCGCGACACCATCGATCGCGCCGTGGCTCGCCGCGACCAGCGCGACACGGGAGAGCAAGTCGAGCTGAATAGCTCGCTGTATTTGGCTCCCGAGGCGATGTTCTCGGCGGCGAAGGCGTTTCAGGGCTATCTGGAATGGGAGAGCCATCAACGGGCCGTGAGCAATAATCCGATCTGGTACGTCCTGAAACGTGGAAACGTGGTGAAGGATTTCGATTCCCCGCAGGTCCGGCAAGCGGCTTTGCGTTACTTCGCGTTCGTTCCCGTCAGCCCCGATGGATCGCCCTATCGCTACGACGGTGTCCGTCAGGAGGTCTCCAACGACGGTTACGGTTCTTTGCGCCGTCCCAAGCTGCGCTCGATGCTGCCGGCAAGCTCACCGCTGGCGCAGCTGCTGGAACAAGTGCGGATCCTGCGCGTCGATCTTCGCTTCCGCGAAGACGGCATCCATACGATCCTGACAATGGATCGCCTTGCGCCGAAGAAATGAGGGCGATCACTCGCAGAAACGCCGCAGAAACGCCAGCGAGCGCCGCGCGGTCTCGACGGCATCGTGACTGTGGCGGCTCAATTCGACGTGCAGGCCGCCCGCATAGCCGATCTCCGTTAGCGTCGCCATTACCTCGGCGAAATCGATCTCGCCCTCGCCGAACATCAGGTGCTCGTGAACGCCGCGGCGCATGTCCTCGATGTGGACGTTCCACAGCCAATCGCGCCATCGACGCAGGGCCGCGGCGATCGGCGTTTCTCCTAGGCAATGCAGATGGCCAATATCGAGGGTAAGCCCAAAACGCGGATGCCCAACACGGCGATGCAGCGCGGTCCAGTTGGTCATTGTCGCAACGAACATGCCTGGCTCCGGCTCGAATGCCAGACGGACCTGCCGTCGTTCGGCGTGCTCGCACAGCAATTGACAGCCTTCAACCAGGCGATCCATCAAGGTATCCGCACTCGCCGGCTCGGTGGTCGTGCCCGACCAGAAACTGACAGCCTCGGCTTCGAGATCCGCCGCGATGTCCACGGCGCGACGCAGGAAATCGAGGCGACGCGCGCGCTGGTCGGCGTCGGAGCTGAGCAAGGTCGGCTGATGCTTGCGCCGCGGATCGAGCAGGAAACGCGCGCCGGTTTCAATGACGACGGCAAGGCCGAGAGTCCGGAGAAGATCGCGTAGGACAGGCAGTTGCCGCGGCGTGTCGGGATCGTAGGGATTCAGCGCGTGATAATCGAGCGTCAGGGCGACGCTGCGATAGCCCAGCTCGGCGAGAATGGTTAGCGCATCCTCAAGACGATGGTGAGCGAAGCCGTTGGTGTTGTAACCCAAACGCATCTATCACCAGGAGAATAAACCGCCAAGACGCCAAGAAAAGAAAGAGAAAGAGAGACAAAAAAAGCAGCCACTCTCTTCCTCCGTCGGATAGATTCTGATCTTCTCTTTTTTTCTCTCTTTCTTTTCTTGGCGTCTTGGCGGTTTTATTACTGGCACCATTCCGGCGTCACAAGCCAGTGAAGGACACCGGCGCCCTTTTCCGGCTCGTCGTCGAAATGAATGCAGGCCACGCCGGCCTTGGCAATCTCGATCTGCGCCATCCGCGAGCCAATCAGCCAGCCCGTGTAGAGGTTCAGGTCCGGCATGTGGCCGACGATAGCGACGGACTCCACACCCAGGCCGCACAGAAAGCGTGTCAGCTTGCGGCGCTTGCCGCCCGGCTCCAGGTGGTCGCAAGTGTGCAATTCCGGGAACGGCGGAGGGAGGTTCTTGAGCAGCCCCTCCGCCGTCTCCCGCGCACGCAGCAGGGGACTGGTAACGACGCGTTCCAGTCGCACTCCGTGCCGTTGTAGCGCCGTCGCCAGGGAGCGGCACTGCGCATGGCCTGCTTCCGTCAACGGCCGATCCGCGTCGTCCTTGATGCCGCCCTCGCCGAGCGGCTGAGCCTCCGCGTGGCGTATGATGTACAGCTCCATGCAACGATCCTCCACTGTCCGAAATCGCCAGCCCGCGATCTTCACACACTCCTCATCTCGTGTGGGACTGCCCTATGCGTGTCAAGCCGGCGTTTCCTATAATAACAAATCTCTCTCCACTTGGCACGAACAGGAAGCACGAGCGAGCCTCTCTTTTTTTTGAGATTACCACGCAATGAAACGTACGGATCTCCGCAATATCGCCATTATTGCCCACGTCGATCACGGCAAAACCACGCTGGTCGATCAGATGCTCCGCCAGTCCGGACTCTTTCGCGAGAGCGAGCTGCGCGGCACTTGCATCCTCGACTCCAACGACCTGGAGCGCGAGCGCGGCATCACCATCCTGGCGAAAAACATCGCTCTGAAAGTCGGCGACACGAAAATCAACATCATCGACACGCCCGGCCACGCCGATTTCGGCGGCGAGGTCGAGCGCGTGTTGAAAATGGCCGACGGCGCGCTGTTGCTCGTCGATGCCGCCGAGGGCGTCATGCCGCAGACGCGCTTCGTGCTGCGCAAGGCGTTCGACTGCGGCTTGCGGCCCATCGTCGTCATCAACAAGATCGATCGTCCCGACGCTCGGCCCATCGACGTACTCAACGGCATCTTCGATCTGTTCGTCGAGCTGGGCGCCGACGACGCCACGCTGGATTTTCCGACCATCTACGCATCCGGCCGCGACGGTATCGCCTCAACCGAAGCCAACGTCAAGGGCACCGACATCCGCCCGCTGTTCGACGCTATCTTGCAGCACGTCCCACCCCCTGATGTGAAACCGGACGCACCGTTGCAAATGCTCGTCGTCACGCTGGATTACAGCGACTACGTTGGCCGCATCGGCATTGGCCGCGTGTTCGCCGGCAAGATCAAAAAGGGCCAGCGCATTGCCCTGCTCAAGCCGGACGGCCGCCGTATCGACGATACGGTCGCCCAGCTCTATGTCTTCGACCGACTTGGCCGCGTGGAAACGGATGAGGTCAGCGCCGGCGATCTGTGCGCCGTGGTCGGCCTGGAAGACGTGCATATCGGCGACACCATTGCCGACTTCGAGCAAGCCGTCGCCTTGCCGCCGATCAAGGTGGATGAGCCGACGCTGGAGATGATTTTCCGCATCAACGATTCTCCATTCGTCGGGCAGGATGGCAGCTACGTCACCAGCCGTCAGCTGCGCGAGCGCTTGCTGCGCGAGCTGGAATCGAACGTCGCTCTGCGCGTTACGCCCGACGAGGAGAAACGCGACGAGTTCCACGTCGCCGGCCGCGGTCTGCTGCACCTCGGCATCCTGCTGGAGAACATGCGCCGTGAGGGATACGAATTGTCGGTCGGCAAGCCGCGCGTCATCACCAAGGAGATCGACGGCCAGCTGATGGAGCCGATCGAATATCTGGTGATCGAGGCACCGCCGACCTCGGTGGGCGCGGTGATGGAGCTGGTCGGCAATCGCCGGGCCGAGTGCGTCAAGATGGAGAGCCACGGCGACATGACGCACATGGAGTTCACCATCCCGGCGCGCGGCCTGATCGGCATGGGCACGCGGCTGATGACGGCGACCAGCGGCGAGGCGATCGTGCATCACAATTTCTACGATTATCAGCCGGTGCGCGGCAGCATTCCCTCGCGGGTCAACGGCGTCATGGTTTCGACCGAAACCGGCCGCACCACGGCTTACGCCCTGGATAATTTGCAGGAGCGCGGCATTCTGTTCGTCGGCGCCGGCGAGCAAATTTACGAGGGCCAGATTGTCGCCGAGCATTGCCGCGACAACGATTTGCCGGTCAACGCCTGCCGCGAGAAGAAGCTGACCAACATGCGGGCGTCCGGTTCGGACAAGTCCGTCATCCTCAAGCCGCCGCGGCAGCTGACCCTGGAATTGGCGTTGGAGTACATCGAAGAGGATGAGCTGGTGGAGGTGACGCCGAAAGCGATTCGGCTGCGGAAGATGTATTTGAAGGAAAACGACCGCAAGCGCTTCGCGCGTCAGGCGCAATCGTGAGCGAGAAGTGAGTCACCACGAATCACACGAATCATACGAATAAAAGCTGAGCCCGAAGTGTCAGCGAGAGCGTTCGGCATCTCCCGCTGACGCTTCGGGCTGTGATTCTTTTCCTCCTCGTTCCCACTCGGAGCAAGGGAACGAGACCGAATCCTGCTTATTGTGTAGCAGGTCATTGATGGGGTTGACGCGGTGGGGGAAGCCAGGATCATCTTGGTGGCGATTTCTTGCTCAGTTTCTCAATGGACCGATTGAGGGCAACATTTATCGGACCGGGGAGGTACTCATCTCCCCGGTCCTTGTCTCGGACGTGGAGCAAAGCAGGAAGCGCGTCCGGGTCTCCTATGTCCCCCAGCGCGATGATGACATCCGCCCCCAATGCGTCGGAGTCATGTTCCTCCAGGAGTCGGATCAACCGCGGTACGGCTGCCTTCTCTTTGCGAGCGCCAAGTTTCTCGACTGCATACCCTCGCTCGATTTGTTCCAGCGACGAGTTCTCTGCAATACGAAGCAAGCGCTCCGCGCCGTCCTCGGCAGTGCGGTTGGGTTGACATCCGCCGTTGATGAGGCAGAGACCTACTAACATTCCGATAATAAAGCATTCTGCTTCGTTGAATGTTGGGCTTGACATAAAGGCTCCTTATTCAAATCGGATCACTTATACGCCTCAAACTCCTTGCCCAGCACGGCGGCAGCGATTTTCAGCTTCAAAATCTCATCGGTCCCCTCATAGATGCGGCAAACGCGCACGTCCATCAGATGCCGCCCGACACGATAGAGCGTAGACCAGCCGCGGCCGCCGTACACCTGCACGGCGCGATCGGCGGCATCCCAAGCGGCGTTGGCGGCGAACATCTTCGCCTGAGCCGCCAGTAATTCCGCCTTCGCTCGTATTTCGGCATCGGTCGGCGCGGCGTTGCTGGCGTCCTTGGCAGCGGCGGCGCGTTCGATGAGGGCATCCGAAGCGACACGCCCCATCTCGATGGCGGCGATGTGCTCTTGTACCAGCTGGTGCTTGCCGATCGGTTTGCCGTGCTGATGGCGCTCCTTGGCATAGCTGGCCACCTCGGCCAGGCAATCCTCGATGACACCCAGGCAGCCCGCCGCGACGCTGAGCCGGCCGCTAACCAGCGCGCCCATCGCGATGCGGAAGCCGGCCCCTTCCTCGCCGAGAAGATTGCTCACCGGCACCTTGCAGTCGCGCAGCTCGAACATGCCCGTGTTCGCCGTCGGCATGCCCAGCTTGGCCGTCAGATCTTCGCTGACAAATCCCTCGACGCGATCGATGATGAAGGCGCTGATGCGTCCGCCATTCTTGGGATAGGCGAAGCCGACCACGGCATCCGCGATGCCGCCGTTGGATATAAGGTATTTGACACCGTTTAAGACGAAATGGTCGCCGCGCCGCTCGTAGGTTGTCTGCATCTCACGCGGATTGCTGCCGGCTTCCGGCTCGGTCAGGCCAAATGCCAGCACCTTTTCGCCGCGGCAGGCAGCCGGCAGATAGCGGCGTTTCTGCTCCTCGTTGCCCCAGGTCATGATCGGATATTCGCCGATGGAAGTGTGGCCGGAGAAAAAGGTGCGAACGCCGGTGCCTTCGCGGCCGATGCGAGCCAGGGCGCGAGCATACGTCACGGTGTCGGCGCCGCGGCCGCCGTACTCCGCCGGGACGGGAATGCCCAGAAGATTGTGCTTGCGCGCCAGCGGAATGACCTGATCGTTGTAACGATGCTCGACGTAGCATAGCTCCTCGATGGGCCGAATGTCCTGGCAAAACGCCGCGACATCCGCGAGCAACCGTTTTTGATCCGACGCCGTCATAAGGGACTCCTTCACGTTCGAGGGGAAACCATGCTCAGTGTAGCCGTGAGGCGGAAAGCGCGACAAGACGGGTATTCCCTTCCTCTGCCGTCGCCAGCCGATACATTGATTCGGAGACAGCATTCGCGTGAAGAATGTCTCGGGGGAGAAACGAGCCGATGAGTGAATCGCCGACAATCCTGGTGACGGGTTCCGCGGGGCGCATTGGTCGCGCGGTGGTTGCGGAGCTGCTCGCGCGCGGGCATCAGGTGCGCGCGTTCGATCGCGTGCCGACGCCGGGCGTGACGGATCAAATCGTTGGCGACCTCACGGACGCGGCAGCCGTGCGCCGAGCCGTAGAGGGTGTCGATACCGTCATTCACCTGGCCGCCACGCCGGACGACGCCGATTTCATGACGGAGCTTGCCCCGAATAATCTCATCGGCGTGTATCACGTTCTCGAGTCATCGCGTCTGGCCGGCGTGCGCCGCTTGATTTTAGCCAGCAGCGGTCAGGTCGTGTGGTGGCAGCGTAAGCGCGGCCCGCTGCCGATCAAGGCCGACGATCCACCGACGCCGCGCGGCTGGTACGCATCGGCGAAAGTCTTTCTGGAAGCAGCTGGACGGATGCTCGCCGAGGCACACGGCGTGAGCGTTCTCGTCGTGCGCCTCGGCTGGGTGCCGCGCTCGCGCGAGCATGTCGAGGAGCTGGCCGCTCTCGATTGGGCCAAGGATGTGTATCTCAGTCCCGGCGACGCCGGCCGTTTCCTCGCCTGCGCCGTCGAAGCGTCCGCCGACATCAAGTTCGCCATCGTCTATGCCACGAGCCGGCCGCTGCGAGCGGGGATGTACGATCTCGATACGGCGAAGCAGCTGCTCGGTTACGAGCCGCGCGATCGCTGGCCGGAAGGCGTCGAGGACATGGGGGGAATAGCTTGAAGCGGCAACAATCGCCCGCTGGGAAGGATGTCGGCAACAATCGGTACGAACTCGAACAATCTCGCGACCAGCAAACTTTTCCCTTCCGCCAACGTCTTTTATTAATAGATAATGGTACCAACACGCCCGAAGCTCTTCGGGTGTCGGTCCTGAAAGGAGGTCGAGTCTCCATGCGTCGTATTCTCTTCCGCGCCGCCGGAATTTGCCTGGCTTCGCTGGGCGGACTGACCCTGGCCGGCGCTTCCGAGCTGGACAGTAAACCCGCCGTGCCCGGCGCAGCGGTTCGGCCTGTCAAGCCAATCGCTCTGAAAAAGGACGGGGCAACTTGCGGCTCACACGGCACTCAGGTCGAGTTCTTGGATACGCCGAGTGAAGCCGCCAAGGTTGCCAAAAAAGAACAGAAGCTCGTCTTCGTGCTCCATGTCTCCGGCAACTTTGAAGACCCGCGCTTCACCTGAAACAACGCCGAGGCGCTCCGTGTGAACGCCCTGGCCAATGCCGAAGTCGGCAAGCACCTCAACGAATATTTCGCCTCCTCCTTCCAGAAAGTCGCCACCTTCCGTATCGTCGGCGGGCAGAAGCAGGGCGGCAACGTCGCCAGCTATTTCTGCGCCCCCGACGGCCGCGTCCTGCACGTCATCGCCGGGCCGGTCAGCTCTGCCACCATGCTGCGCGAAGCCAAGTGGGTTGTCGAGACCACCAAGAAGGCCATGGAAGAAGCCAAGGGCGACGGCGGCAAGTTCAAGGCTTTCTTCCGCAAGGCCCACGTCGAACGATTGAAGAACGAACACGGCCTGTCGGTGGAGCCGGTCACGTTCGATCCGCCGGTGGACGACAAGGACAGCGTGCTGACCTATCGCGATCCCAGCGGTCGTCCGCTGGCCCCGAAGCTCACGCTGCCGCCGCTG
>Ga0335075_10001073_pt1 | contig 46045 bp, 40 predicted proteins | sample Lox_Sample_24_FD_206723 | JGI IMG/M metagenome (GOLD analysis project Ga0335075, IMG submission 206723) | Soil microbial communities from Loxahatchee National Wildlife Refuge, Florida, United States - Lox_Sample_2.4 | ecosystem: Environmental > Terrestrial > Soil > Wetlands | place: USA... | reverse complement strand
AGATCGGGATGAACGCGAACGCGGTGCCGGCGCCGGCGATGACGAACGGGCCGGCGAGGTTCGCGAGGAAGTGTCCGTGGACGGGCGCCTGGGTCGCCCACAGCACGCCCGCGCCGATCAGCGCCATTCCGACCGCCATCACGATCTTGGCGCCACCGCGGGTGACCAGCGCCTGCGAGACGCCGGCGAGGGCGACCGATGTCAGCGATGCCGCCAGCCATGCGAGACCGGTCTGCAGGGCGCTGTAGTGCAGCACCTGCTGCATGTAGAGGGTGCCGACGAAGATGAACGCGAAGAAGCTGGCGCCCAACAACAGCCCCGCCGCGTTCGCGCCGGCGAGCGTGCGCAGCCGGAAGATCGACAGCGGCAGCACGGGCTCCGTCGCCCGCGCCTCGATCGCCAGGAACGCGGCGAGCAGCGCCGCCGATGAAGCCAGCAGCGCGACCGTCCTGGTGGCGCCCCAGCCGTACTGCGGTGTCTGGGAGATTGCGTAGACCAGCAGCACGAGCCCGCCGGTGCCCGCGATCGCGCCGAGCGCGTCAAAGCGCCGGTGCGTGGTGGCGAGCCGGCTGTCGGGCACGATCCCGGGTGCGAGCGCCAGCGCGATCGCGCCGATCGGGACGTTCAGATAGAAAATATACTGCCATCCGGCATAGCGGGTGAGAAGGCCGCCGGCGATCACACCGACGGTCGCCCCGCCGGCGCCGAGCCCGCCCCAGATCCCGAGCGCCTTGTTGCGCTCGGCGCCCTCGGCGAACATGTTCATCACGATCGACAGGGCCGCGGGCAGCATGAGCGCCGCGCCAAGCCCCTGAACGGCCCTCGCCGCGATCAGCGACGCCTCGCCGGTCGACTGCGCGGCTGCAAGCGAGGCCGCCGTAAACAACGACAGGCCGACCATCAGGATCCGGCGGCGGCCCAACAGATCAGCCGCGCGACCGCCCAGCAGCATGAAGCCGCCGAACATCAGCGCGTACGCCGTCACCACCCACTGCAAGCTGGTCGCGCCGAAGCGCAGATCGCGACCGATCGTCGGCAGCGAAACGTTGACGATCGTCAGATCGATAACCGTCATCAAGAACGACACCGCCAACAGCACGAACGCGCGCCAACGATCGATATTCGGGGATGTGGACGTCATCGCATCTCCAGCGGTCGGGACAGGGACAGAAGATTGGGTGTCGGTGTGGTGTTGCATCAGTGCCTCCTCTCGGGGTTGTTGTCGCTACGACGAATGGGACGCCGTGATCGGGACACGCCGACGCTGTGGCCGCGCCGCGGACGCGTAGGGGCGGTCTACAGTTCGGCGATCCGGCGCGCGAGGAAGCGACGCTCGGGCTCTGAGCTGGCGAGCCTAAGCGCCCGTTCGTACGCCGCGCGTGCTTCGACGGTCCGGCCGAGGCGGCGCAGCAGCTCGCCGCGGGTGGAGTGCAGGTACTGGTAGTCGTCGAGGTCGAGGCCGTCGACGATCTCGAGGGCCTGCTCGGTTGCCCCGGCCTGGGCGACTGCGACCGCGCGGTTCAGCTCGACCACCGGCGAGCGGGTGAGCTGCGCGAGCTGGCCGTATAGCGCCGCGACCTCGTTCCAGTCGATCCGCTCCTCGGTCTGGAGCGAGGCGATCGCGGCTTGGAGCACGTACGGCCCGCGGCCGCGCAGGGCGAGCGCGCGCTGTAGCGCGGTGCGTCCGGCGGCGGTCTCCTGGGCGTCCCACAGCGAGCGGTCCTGGTCGGCGAGCAACACCAGCTCCTCGCCGGCGAACCGCGCCTCCCGTCGCGCGTGCTGGATCTGCATGAGCGCCAGCAGTCCGTGCGCCTCCGGCTCGTCGGGCATCAGCGCGGCGAGCACACGGCCCAGCCTGATCGCCTCGCCGGCCAGGTCGACGCGGGTGGGCAGGTCCGAATACCCCTCGTTGTAAATCAGGTACACGACCGCCAGCACCGCGTCCAGGCGGTCTGCCAGCAGGTGCCCGGCCGGGACGGCGAACGGGATCCCCGTCGCCTTGATCTTCGTCTTCGCGCGCGATAGGCGCCGCTTCATCGCCTCCTCGGAGACCAGGAACGCGCGCGCGATCTCCTCTGTGCTCAGCCCACCGAGCGCCCGCAGCGTCAGCGCAACTTGCGCGTCGAGCGCCAGCGCGGGATGGCAGCAGGTGAAGATCAGCTCGAGCCGCTCGTCCTGGATCACCGTCTCGTCAAGCTCGTCGATCGTCACTTCGGGCACCTCCAGCTGCCTGGTCTTGGCGGCCAGCGTGCGCTCGCGGCGGATCCGGTCGATCGCCCGGTTGCGCGCGGTGACCGTCAGCCAAGCGCCGGGGTTGGCCGGGACTCCGTCGCGGGGCCAGCGCTCCGCGGCGAGGGCGAACGCCTCCTGGGCGGCCTCCTCCGCGAGCTCGAAATCGCGAAGGAAACCGACCAGCGAGGCAAGCACGCGCCCCCACTCGTCCCGGAAAACCTCGTCCAGCAGCGCTAGCGCTCCACCAACGGCCGGACCTCGATGGCGCCGCCGAGACGCGCCGCCGGGATCCGCGCCGCCAGCTCGATCGCCTCGTCGAGGTCCTCCGCCTCGAACACGTAGTAGCCGCCGAACACCTCCTTGGTGTCGGCGTACGGGCCGTCGGTGCTCAGCGTCTGGCCGTCCCGCACACGCACCGTCGTGGCGGTCTCGACCGGCTGCAGCCGCGCGCCGCCCCGGGCGCGCGGATCCTCGGTCAGCGCCATGTACTCGGCGAACACGTCCTTTCGCTCGTCCTCGCCCAGCGCGTCGGTGTAGCCGGGCTTTTCGTGGATCAACATCGCGTACTTCATCTAAAACCTCCTACCCAGGGGAGTGGATTGTCGCCCCAACGACGAACGGGCGCACGCTCAGGGGACAGCCTTCACGCGAGCCGGAAATGCGCGAACCCCCCGTCAAGCCCGGCGAACCCCAGTCAAGCCCGGGCGACGGGAGGAAACTCGGGTCGGTCGGCTACGCCGTGCGGTCGTCTCGAGCCGGTCTCGCAAGCGTGCGAGCGTCTACTCGGACAGTCCTGCCGCCCGCAGTCCTTCGGCGCGATCGAGGTACACCCGGGAGCGCCAGATCCTGTCGCCGCGAAAATCGAGGACGGTCGCGAACGGCTGATCGACCGGGACGCCGCTGCCCTTGCCGCGTCCCTCCATCCTGCCCAGCACAAGCACCCGATCGCCGAGATCGCGAAACTCCTCAGCGATGATCTGGAGCTCTGCCCAGTTTTCGCTGGTGTCGGCGGCGAACCGCTCGACGCCCTCGCGTCCGCGGTAGCCGCTGCCATCGAGGGCCCTGACGATTCCCGGGTACCACTCGAAGTCGGGGGTCGCGAGCTCGGCGAACACGCCATCGACATCACGGCGGTTGTAGGCGTCAACCGTTCGCTTGGCAACGTCTACTTTGTCTTGGGGCATCCATGTCGGAGTATTGCGCGGCCTGCCGCCGATCGCCGTGAGCGCGCCGGCTGTCCGCATCGATAGTGTGACGTAGCCGACCGCCGACGCCCGTGTTGCCTTCGACCGTGAGCGACCGCGTCAATCACGAACTCCCTCAGTCCTGAGTTGGACGAAGCTGCGGCGTCAAACGCCTGCCGCGTAAGCTCGACCTCGGGAGGGGGGGTCGTGGACTGCCCAGAGACGTGTAGCCAGCATCTCGCAAGCGAGGGCCGTGGCGACGTCGGGATCAGACTGCGTGGACAGTACCTCGCGGATCGTTGATACTCGCTGCGATGTCCAGATCCTGTCCCGAGTCCTGAGTCGAGCGCCGATGGTCGACTGCTCGGCGTGTTCTGCTGAGAATCCCGTCGGGGCGCGGTTCTGCATGGGGTGTGGAGCGGCGCTTGAGCGGCGCTGCGGGTCCTGCGGTGAGCCGGCGCCGGAGGGGGCGCGTTTCTGTATGGCTTGCGGCGGCGCGCTGGATGACGTGAGCGCCGCAGGCGAGCCAGCCGGAGCGCACGCGCGCGTGGGCGACGCGGATGAGCCGAGTGTCGCTCTTGCATCGCCGACGCTCGATGAGCGCCGAACGGTGACCGTCCTGTTTGCGGACCTCTCCGGCTACACGGCGGTTGCGGCGAGGCTGGACCCCGAGTCTGTGAAGCGTCAGCTCGAGCGGATTCTAGTGCGTCTCGGTGAGGAGGTGGTGACTTACGGAGGGTATGTCGATAAGTTCATGGGCGACAACGTGATGGCGATCTTTGGCGCTCCGGTCGCGCACGGCGATGACGCGGAGCGCGCGGTGCGCGCCGGCCTGAGTATGCAGGGCGCGATGGGCGAGGTCAACGAGCCACTGGCCGCGCAGCACGGCGTCACGTTCGAGCTGTGTGTGGGTATCAATACCGGCGGTGTGCTCGCGGGTCACGTCGGAGACGGCTACACCGTCATTGGTGACACCGTGAACGTCGCCGCAAGGCTTCAGGCGGCGGCGCGTCCGGGGAGCGTGACCGTCGGTGAGGCGACCTACCGCGCGACCCGCGACGCGATCGACTACAGCGCCCTGGAGGAGCCGCTGGTGCTCAAGGGCAAGACCGAGCCGGTGGCCGCTTGGGAGGCGGTTGCCGCGGACGGGCAGCCGGCGGTGGCCGCCTCGGCGGGCCCCATGCAAGCTCCGCTCGTGGGCCGCGCCGCCGAGCTCGGTCAGCTGCATGATCTGCTCAGGCGGGTGCAGCGCAAGCGCGGACCGCACCTGGCCACGGTCATCGGCGATCCCGGTGTTGGAAAGTCGCGGCTTCTGCGGCAGTTCGAGCAGGAGCTGCAGAGCCACGACCCCCGGCCGCTGATGCGCCACGGGCGCTGCCTGCCGTATGGGTCGAGCATCGTCTACTGGCCGCTGGGCGAGGTCATTCGCGCCGAGTGCGGGATCATCGACGGCGATCCGCCGGCAGCGGCGTGGAAGAAGTTGTCGGCGCGGATCGGTGAGCTGCTCGACGGCCCCGAGTCAGGCAGCAGGTCCTCGGCTTCAAAGACGGCGGTGGTTGGTCGTCTGCTCGGGATCGAGGGACCGGATGATCCGGTGCTCGGAGATCAGGAGGATGCCCAGCGCGCGCGCGAAGTCTTCTTCGCAGCTGTGCGCTCATGTGTTGAGGGCCTGGCGCGTGGCGGGCCGCTGGTGCTCGTGTGGGAGGACATCCACTGGGCAGATGAGGGGATGCTCGATCTGATCGAGCACCTCGCGCAGTGGGTGCGAGCGCCGGTCCTGCAGATCTGTCTCGCCAGGGAAGAGCTGCTCGAGCGCCGTGTCGGCTGGGGAGGTGTGCGCCGCGATTCCACGACGATGTTTCTCGAGCCGCTCGGCGAGAGCGAGACGCGTGAGCTGATCTCGTCGCTTATGCGCATCGATGGGGTCAACGAGAACGTGGTCGGCGCCGTGGCTGCCCGTGCGGAGGGCAACCCGCTGTTCGCCGAGGAGATGGTGCGCCGCCTGTCAGAGGAGGACGGCGCTGACGCCGCCGAGCTTCCGGCGACCGTCCAGGCTCTGCTCGCGGCGCGCCTTGACTCACTCGAGCCCTTCCAGCGCCGTCTGCTCGCGCACGCCGCGGTGATCGGCCGGACGTTCTGGGAGGGTGCTCTCGCCCCCATCGCCGAAGCCGAGGGGGGTGATCTGGCCGAGGCGCTGCGGGCGTTGCGGGACAAGGACATCGTCGTCGCCGGCGAGGGCGGTGCGCTTGCCGGCGAGTCCGAGCTCGCGTTCAAGCACGCGCTGATTCGCGACGCCGCCTACGAGATGCTCCCGAGGGCCGTGCGGGCGCAGAAGCATTTCGAGGTGGCGCGCTTCATCGAGGTTCGTGCCGGAGAGCGCGTCGAGGAGGTCGTTGCGCTGCTCGCCGAGCACTATGGGAAAGCAGCCGAGCTCGGCAGCGAGATCGGCCTGGCGCCCGGCGACATCGCTCCCTACCGCGCAAAGGCGCTCTCCCACCTGGAGGCCGCCGGCGATGCGGCAACCGCCTTCTACTCAAACGCGGATGCCTACTCGGACTACGAGGCCGCGCTCGAACAGGCGGGCGAGGATGCCGAAGCGGTCGCCCGCCTGCTCGAGAAGCAGGGCGATGTCGCGCTGCGACTCGGCCGCGTAGACGCCGCGATCGCCGTCTGGGAGCGGGCGCTCGATCACCACAGCGGCCGCGAGGATCTCGAGCACGTCGCTGAGCTTCACCGCAAGATCGGCGCCGGGTTGGCCCACAAGGGAGAGCGCAAGCAGGCGATCGAGCACCACCAGCGAGGCATCAACCTGATCAAGGACGGCGAGCCGTCGCTCGCGCTCGTGCGCCTGTATGAGGAGGCGGCCTGGATGTACATGCAGACGGGCGACAACATGCTGGCGATCTACGCCTCGGAGAAGGCGCTGCGGCTCGCCGAGCGCCTCGGTGAGGTTCGTGCCGCGAGCCGTGCTCACGGCATCTTCGGTCGCGTCTTCGGGCGCATCGGGGACACCGTGAAGGCGCGCGAGAACCTGGAGCGCGCCGTTGAGCTCGCGCGCGGGTCAGACGCGCATGAGACGGTCCTTGCGCTGATGGCGCTCGGCCATCACCTCAAGAGCTCGGACGGCGACTACACGGCCGCCGCCGACTCATACCGCGAAGCGCTGACGCTGGCTCGGCAGATCGGGGACGTGCCTGCGGAGATCGAGCTGCACGCAGCCGTCGGACAGCTCGCGCTCTACGCCGCGGACTGGGAGGGGGTGGAGAGCTCGAGCGACGCCAGCGCCGAGCTGTCCGAGCGCGAGGGCTTGATCGGAAAGCTCTGCCTCCCTTACGTCCTTCGCGGACGACTACACTGGCGCAGCGGAGAGTGGCAGGAATCCGAGAGCTCCTACAGGCGCGCGCACGAGCTCGCGGAGCAGATCGGCTGGTCGGAGGTCTGCTTCGACGCCCTCTACGGGCTCTCGAGCACGCTCCGCGATCAGGGCGAGCTCCAAGGCGCAGAGACGGCGCTCTCGCAAGCGCTTGACGTCTGCGAACGTGCCGGCCTGATCGCGCAATCGATCCAGGCCAACTCAGCAAAGGCCCTCCTATGTACACTCGCCGGCCAGCGCGATCGGGCGGGCGAGGCGGCGCGGGAGGCGATCGAGCTCTCCGAGCGCGTGCGCCACCCCGTTGGCGAGGCAGCCGCGGTCGAAGCCGCCGGCGTCGTCGGAGCTCTACCGGACGCACTCGCCGACCTAGAGCGCGCCCGTGAGGCCTGGCAGTCCCTGGGACGCCCGCTGGAGGCCGCCCGCTGCGGGCTCCTGCTCGGTCAACGACTGCTCGAGGGCGACCGCCAGGCAGCCGTCCTGTCGCTGGAACGCGCCGCGGGCGAGTACGACGAGCTGGGTGTTATCCACCTGGCCGCGCGCGCCCGCGAGCTGGCGGGCTCAGCCGCTGCACGGCACTAGGCGGATCGTCCCGGCCTTCGGCAGCGGCGTCGCCGATCTCCGAGACTGCCGCACTTCCTCAGACATCGCCTACCCCTCAAGGCCTATGGCATCGAGGGCCTGCTGACGGTTCAGGAAGATGCGAATGTGGCTGATCTTGCCGTCGATCAGCTCGTACACGTTGGTCGCAGGCGCCGCGAAGCGAATGCCGCTGGCTCGACCTGTGGAGCTGGTACGCAGGAACGCGAGCACCCGCTTGCTGTCGACTGCTTCCACGCCGTCAATCTCGATCCGGAAATCGGGTACGGCATCCTCGACGTCCGTCAGGAAACGCCTGATGCCGTCGATTCCTTCGTAAACGCCTCCGGCGGCGGCCATTGGCGTCTCCAACTTGACGTCCTCGGTGCAGCAAGCGCGATAGCCCTCAATGTCCCTCGCGTTGATCGCCGCGATCGCGCGCTCGACCAACCTCACGTTGTCCTTTGACATCGCCTAGACCCGTTCCTTGGCGAGGCGTTCGGCGGCGGCACGAGCCTCGTATGGGTCAGGGTAGTGCTTGAACCACCCGAAGGACGCCAAGCACGACGCCGTGCCCGAGATCGAGGAGCTCCTCCTCCTCGTACGGGTAGTCCTCCCAGCTCCGACCTCAAAGAGGCCCTCGAAGCTGTGGGGCTGGCTGAGTGAGTGATGTCGTCAAACCTGGACCTCGTGCGCTCGATCTACGCGGCCCTTGAGCGCGGCGACTATAGGACGGCTGAGTGGGCTCACCCTCGGATTGAGTATGTAGTGGCTGACGGGCCCGAGCCTGGCAGCTTCACGGGACGGGAGGGAATGGCACAAGCCATGAGAAGCATCTTCAACGCCTTGGCGGACGTTCGCACCGCAGCGGAGGAATATCGCGAGCTACACGCTGTGCGAGTTCTCGTGCTCGCGAGGGGCACTGGACGCGGCAAGACAAGCGGCGTGCGGGGCGAACACAGGACGGCGGAAGTGTTCGAGATTCACGACGGGTAGCCAGCGCCGTCCGCCGGGTGCTGCTGCTGGTCGTCCGCACCAGAAGTGTCGGCTCGGACGTGGGGCGTCTCCGTTGGCCGGGCGTTGCAGCAGTCTCGTGCTGGCGGCGGGGCGCCAGGTGCTGGTTCCCGCCACGCGGCAGCCCGGCTCGGCCGCCGGCCTCAGACGGCGCGCCGGGGTGGCGCGTCGAGTGTCTCGGATACGTGCAGCGTGTCGCAGTACTCGACCGCTTCGTCCACGATGCCGTCGGCGAGGTGGAACACGTAGCAGTAGGCGTTGTCGAAGCTTCTACCGGTCTTGGTCGTGGTGCAGCCGCGCGCCTCGCTGCGGCGCGCGAGCGCTGATCATCGTCGACCAGCGCACCCCGAGTCTCACACAGATGAGACAAACCTGTCTCACATGAGTGAGACTCCGGTCTCAGATGAATGAGACGCCGCGATCTCGCTGCGGCGTCTCACCGATCCAAGACAGCTCGTCTCAGCCATGTGAGACTGTCGGCGTCTCATTCAAGTGAGACAGCGGGAACGACGAGATGGGCCGGCACCGCGGCCTGATCGGCGCTTCCGTAAGAGGTAAGGCTTCGCCGGCCGCGAAGTCCTGACGCTCAAGCGCGCCACTCGACCTCGAAGTGCCCGATCGGCTCGTCGAAGCCCTTCACGGCTATGGGACCGCCGTCGGAAAACCGGATGCCCTTGCCGCGGCAGAGGTCATGCACTCCGGACGAAACGACGATGCAATCCGGCTGAGCCACCGCGCACAGTCGTGCGGCCTGCTGCACAGCCGCACCGAAGAGATCGCTCTGCTCGGTGACGGGCTCCCCGGCCGCCACCCCGACGCGCACGTGCAGGTGCCCCTGCGCCGGTTCGCGGCGCTCCTGCAGCTCCCGCTGGATCTGCATCGCCGCGGAGACCGCCTGGAACGCCGAGGTGAACGCAGCCATGATCCCGTCACCGGTGTGCTTGACCTCACTGCCGCCGAAGCGTGCCAAGACCGTGCGTACGACCGAGTCGTGCACCCGTAGGAACCTCATCGCTGCACGGTCTCCCAACTCCTGGGTGAGACGAGTGGAGTCGACCATGTCGGTGAAGAGGATGGCCCGGAAGGCGCTTTCTATATATGGCTCGCCAGGAGGATGAGTATTGAGCCGACCGAAGAAGCCGCGCACGATGGCCTGATCGACCTCGATGACGTTCGACGGGAGCAGCCCATGGGCTGCCCGATGGGCTGCCTCAACGGCCTCCTCGTCCGGGGCCTCGACGAGGCAAAAGCCACTCCCCGCGTCCTCTTCAAACCAGTAGGTGACGAAGCGCACGCCAAATCCATCCTGAACCTCGAGATCGCGCATGTGGGCGACGGCGATGTCGGCAGCGGTCGCGTCGGGGAGATCGTGGCGGTCCATGTAAAGGGGCATCGCGATTAGTCCGTGCCGAGAGTCAGCGCGTCGCGCCGGGCGAAGACGCCGCTGGCGTGCTCGCGGGACGGATGTTCTGGTTCACCCGGAAGCGGTTGTCCGGGTCGTAGGTGGCCTTGATCCGCGCCAGCCGCTCGTAGTTCTCGCCGTAGCTCGCCCGCACCCGCTCCTCGCCCTCATCCATCATCATGTTCACGTAAGCGCCACCCGCGGAGTACGGGTGAAGCGCCTCAAAGTAGTCAACGCACCAGTTGCGGATGACATCGGCGTTGGCTGGGTCGTGATCGACACCGGCGAAGACCGAGCCCCAGACCGCATCGCGGTAGTTCCACGCGGTGTCGGACGGGCCGACGTCGTGGGCAGCGCCGTCGATCGGGTACAGGTGCATCGTCGACTGCCACGTCGGCATCGCGGCGCCGAACCTGGCGTGCGCCTCGACGGCGGCGTCGGGGATCTCCTTGACGAAATCCGCGCGCCAGTACCACTGGTCACCGGCGGGATAGACCGGGTCGAAGGCGCCCTGGAGAGCGGGGAGGGGCATCGGCTGAACGCCGTGCAGCAACGGCTCCGGCACAGCGTCGAGCAGCGGCGCCATCGCCTCGGCAGCGTCACCGGGAGCGCCGACATAGCACCAGACGACCCCGCAGACCTTGCGCAGATGGAGCTCCTCAGGGAACGGCGGCGCCGGCGGGACCGATGCGAATGCAAAGAAGCCGTTGAGCTCACGCGGCGCGTTCGGCACGAAGTCCCGGTAGGCGGCCAGCACCTCGGCGCCCTGCTCGACCGGCCAGAAGGTCGGGCCGCCGACGATCGTCGAGACCTCGTGCAGTCGGAAGAGGAACGAGGTGACGACGCCGAAGTTGCCGCCGCCGCCCCGGATCGCCCAGTAGAGGTCCGGGTGCTCGTCCGCGGCGGCACGGACCGTCTCGCCGCTCGCGAGCACGACCTCGGCGGCGAGCAGGTTGTCGATCGTGAGGCCGCACTTGCGCGTCAGGTGCCCTAGACCGCCGCCCAGCGTGAGACCACCGACGCCGGTCGTCGAGATGATCCCGCTCGGTGTCGCCAGGCCGTGCTTGTTCGTCGCGGCATCCACTTCACCCCACGTGCAGCCACCGCCGACCCTGGCCGTGCGGGCACCGGGATCCACTGCGATTCCCTTCAGGCCAGAGAGGTCGAGAACCACGCCATCATCGCACGTACCCAGACCGCCGCCGTTGTGGGCGCCGCCGCGCACCGCCAGCAACAGGTCATGGTCGGCGGCGAACGAAATGACCTTCGCGACATCGGCGGAATCAGCGCAGCTCGCGATCAACGCAGGGTGACGGTCGATCATCGCGTTGTACACCTCGCGCGCCTCGTCGTAGCCGGGGTCCGTGGGAGCTGTAAGCCGTCCCTGGAATCCGGGCATCCCGCTGCGGGCCGTCTGCATCAAAGCGTCGGTGGTGCTCACGCGTTCCCCCTATCGGAGTCTCTGAGTTGTTACGGCCGACCCTACGGCGCGCGAATGTGGCTGTCATGACCCGAGCTGACCCAATTTGAACGCTCAGGTCTCCGCCGATCCCTGGTGGAGATGATCAAGACTGACTATCGTCCTGTTATGGAGGCGGAGATTCTGGACGTTCCGGAGCCACTGCACCTGAGTTCGATGTCCCCGTTCGTCGGCCGCGCAGCCGAGCTCGAGAAGCTCCGAACGCTGATGCCGCGAGCCGAAGGGGAGAGGCGTCGCGTGGCGCTGCTCGCAGGCGAGCCGGGTGCCGGGAAGAGCCGTCTGGCGCGTGAGTTCGCCGCCCAGGTCGCTATCGAAGGCGTGCTCGTCCTCTACGGCGCCTGCGACGCGGTGGTGCGGACGCCATACGGGCCTTTCGTCGAGGCACTCGAACGCCTGGTGCAAGTAACCGACGAGGCGCAGCTGCGTACCGCGCTCGGCGCCGGCGGCGGCGAGCTGACGCGGCTGCTGCCCGACCTGTCCGTCCAGGTGGCCGGGCTTGCGCAGCCGGTGAAGGCCGACGCCGATACCGAGCGCCATCGTCTGCATACGGCGGTTGCCGACCTGCTCGCGAACGTCAGCCGCACAAGACCGATACTGCTCGTGATCGAGGACGGACATTGGGCGGACCCGACGACGCTTCTGCTCCTCAGGCACCTGGCGCGCTCTGCCTGGAGCGCGCGCCTGCTGATCCTCGCGACCTTCCGCGACAGCGAGGCCGATTTGCCCGCGGAGCTCTCGGAGACGCTCGCCGACCTGCGGCGCTCCGATGACGTCGTGCGAATGCGCCTGGAGGGACTTTCGGGGGCGGAGGTCTCCGCCCTCGTCAGCCGTGCTTCCGGAAGCGACCCCGACCCCGACGACCCCGAGCTGCGAGCGCTTGCGCGCACAATCCACGACCTCACCGCCGGCAACGCCTTCCTCGTCTGCGAGCTGTGGCGCGCGGCGGTGGAGACGGGGATCGTCGAGGTCGCCGGTGGGCAGGTGAGGGTCACCCGGCCGCTTACCGAGTTCAGCACGCCTGAAAGCGTCCGCGAGGTGGTCAGCCAAAGGCTGTCGCGCCTCGGCCCGAGAACCATCGAGCTGCTCGAGCTCGCGGCAGCTGCCGGGCCGGAGTTCGAGCTCGAGCCGGTCCGTCGCGCCGCCGGCATCGCCGAGCCCGAGCTTCTCGCCGCGCTCGAGGAGGCAGTGGGCAGCGGCATGATCGAGGAGATCCACACGAAGCGACTGGCATGCCGCTTCACCCATGAGATCGTCCGACGGGCGCTTTACGATCGGCTCTCGCGGCTGCGGCGAGCCGAACTGCATCTACGCGTCGGCGAGGCGCTCGAGAGCGCCGCGGCTGACTCCGATCGCGCACTCGCAGACCTCGCCCATCACTTCGGCGCGGCCGCTCCGTTCGCCGGCGCCGAGCGAGCGATCGACTACAACCTGCGCGCCGCGCGCGCGGCGAGCGACGCGCTCGCCTTCGACGACGCCGCCATGCGGCTGCGAACCGCGATCGAGATCGGGATCCAGGGCAAGCCTGAGCGCGCTGGCGCCCTGCTCGAGCTGGGCGCCGCCAGCCATCGTGCGGGCAGGGCGACCGATGCGCTGGACGCCTTCACATCCGCTGCGGAGGTCGCTCGCGCGCTGGGCAGCGGGGAGCTGCTCGCCCGCGCAGCGATCGGCTATGAGGATGCGTGCTGGCGCCCGGGGGTTATACGACGCGATGCGATCGAGCTGCTCGAGGAGGCGCTCGCGGCGGTTGATGACAACAGCGAGGAGCTGCGGATTGGCCTGCTGGCGGGGCTCTCGCGGTGGCTCGACTTCGCGGGGGAGCGCGAGCGTGGCGCGCTCGTGCGCGACAACGCGATCGCGCTGGCGAGGCGATACGAGGATCGCGCGGGGCTCGCGAAGGTGCTGGTCGGCTCCTACTGGGCGCGAGGCACGACGCCGCTGGAGGAGATCCTCTCGATGCTGACTGAGGCGAGAGACCTCGCACAAGAGCTGGGAGACGTCGAGATCCACACGGACGCGATGGCGTGGCGCGTGCCGACGTTCGTGGCTCTCGGCGACCTCGATTCAGCTCGGGCGGAGGTGGTTGTCCTGCGTGAGCTGGCCGAGCGCACGGCGCAGCCGTTCATGCACCACGTGGCTGAGCACTACGGGTCGGCGATCGCGCTATGCGACGGGAAGCTCGAGGATGCCGAGGCGATGGCGGGGCGCTCGCACGATTGGGCGCAGCTGCTGACGGGTCGCGATGCGTCCGGCACCCACGGCATCCAGATGTTCGGCGTTCGCCGCGAGCAAGGACGCCTGGCAGAGCTAGCGCCCGTAATCAGGATCCTTGCTGGCGGGGCCGACCGTGAGGGCCCGTGGCGACCCGGGCTCGCCGTGGTGCTGGCCGAGCTGGGCATGGAGCGCGAGGCCGGGCGCGAGCTCTCGAGGATCGCCGCCGAGGGCATCGACGGCTACCAGGCATCGCTGTGGCTGGCGACGCTCACCTACCTCACCGACGCTTGCGCTGCGGTCAACGACGAGGCGATGGCGGCGATCGTGTACCCAGAGCTGGAGGCGCTTGCGGGGACCAACGTGATGATCGGCCACCTGGTCGCGTGCTACGGCGCCGCCGATCGGTATCTGGGCATGCTCGCCGCCGTGCTCGGGGACCCGGGGCGAGCCGAGGAGCACTTCGAGCAGGCGATGGAGCAGAACAAGCAGATGGGGGCGTCGACCTGGGTAGCTCACACGGCGTACGAGTACGGGCGCTTCCTGCTCGGACGGGGGCGCGGGACCCACGAGCACGCGCAGGCCCTGCTCGGAGAGGCCGCCGGCTTGGCCGAGCGGATCGGCATGGAAGGACTGCTCGGCAAGATCAGCCTGCTCGGCGTTCCCACCTCGGATGCTCTCCCCGGCGGGCTCTCGCCACGCGAGGCGCAGATCCTGAACCTGGTGGCCAGAGGGCTCAGCAACCGCGAGATCGGCCAAGAGCTGACGATCAGCGAGCACACCGCCGCCAACCACATCCGAAACATCCTGCGCAAGACCGATTGCGCCAACCGCACCGAGGCCGCCTCCTACGCGCACCGGCAGGGGCTTGTCTCCGGGTGAATGGGGCGAGCTCGCTACGATCAGCCGATGGCCCTGTATGTGATCGAGCGCACCTTCGCCGATCAGCTCGACCTCACCGACGCCGATGTCGATCTGATCGAGGAGATCAACGGCGACGAGGGGGTCCGCTGGCTGTTCTCGTTCCTCAGCGCCGACCGGCGACGCACCTACTGCTTGTATGAGGCGCCGTCGCCCGACGCGATCTTGGCTGCCGCAAAGAAGGCGAACGTACCGGCCGACGCGGTCGTCGAGGTGAGCGCAGCGACGCCGCAGTTCGCGGGCCGCCTGCGCGACTGGGCCGACGCCGTCCACTGAGCTGGCCCCAGTCAAATCCGTCCGTCAGCCACGGGGATCCACCATTCCAGTCTCACATGGATGAGATTTCGCGGCCCGCGACCAGTCTCACATAATGAGACAAACTTGTCTCACATGAGTGATTCCTGTCTCAGATGAGCGGGACGCCGCAGCACTCGCGGCTTGCTGAGGAGTCGACCTGCGAACGCCCGATAATGCATGTTATGTCAACCTGCGGTCGAGGGTCTGATGCAGCGGATCGAGCTGCGGCGACACGCGTGTCGTCCGGACTGCACGTGGGGTCAGGTTGTCCGGACTGCACGTGGGGTCAGGCCGCGGCGCCGGGGCCCGGAAGTAGCTCGACGTCACCGGCGTGCATCGACTCTCCGCAGTGTGCGCAGCGCAGGTCGGCGCGGCTGATCTGCCTGCACGCGTGATGGCGGTAGAGAACGGGCGGGCCGGGCTTTCCGGCGAGCCACTTGTCGGCCCAGCCCACCATCACCATCAGCAGGTCGACGAGCTCAGTGCCCTTGTCGGTCAGGACGTACTCGTGTCGCGGTCGCCGGTCGTAGGGCCGGCGCTCGAGCACTCCGTGCTCGACCAGGTGGTTGAGCCGCTCGGTCAGGACCTTGCGTGAGATCCCGAGGTCGGCCTGGATCTGCTCGAACCGGGTGAGCCCGGACCAAACGTCACGCAGGATCAGCGGCGACCAGGGCTCCCCGATGACGTCCAGCGTGCGCGCGATCGAGCACGCCATCTCGCCGAAGTTGGTCCGTTGCATGCGATCAGCATAGCAATTGGAGTTCCCTCAAGGAACTCTGTGTGTTAGGGTGTCGGCGTCTCTTGAAGGAACTTCCGAGAGGAGCGTAGAAATGAGCAAGGTCTTCAGCGCCCACGCCGTCTCCGTCGACGGCTACATCAGCGGTCGCGACCCAAGCGACGGCGACGGCGGGTTTGGTCGCGGCCTCGGCGATGCGCGGATGCTGTTTGGCTGGTACTTCGACGGCGAGACGCCCAGCCAGGCGTTCGGCGGCGGGTTCCGGCTGAGTGAGCCAAGCGCCCGGGTCTTCGACGCTCTCGCCGAACGGGTGGGTGCGGCGCTGGCGGGTCGCACCACCTACGAGCACTCCAGCCACTGGAAAGGCGGCAGCCCCCACCCCACGGCCCCGCTGTTCGTCCTCAGCCATCGGCCGGCGCCGGAGATCAGCGAGACTCAGACGCTCATCAGCACCGGGATCGAGGACGCGATCGCGACGGCGCGCGCCGCCGCCGGGGACAAGGACGTGGCCCTGATGGGCGGCGGCGTCGTGACGGCGGCCTTGGCGGCGGGGCTCGTCGACGAGCTCGTTCTGCATCAGGTCCCGATCCTGCTCGGCGGCGGACGACCGTTCTTTCAGGCGCTGCCAGAGCACGTGCGCCTCGACCTGGTCCAAGCCATACCGGCACCGGGCGTCACCCACCTGCACTACGAGGTGGTCCGATGATCCTCGTCACCGGAGGGCTCGGCATGATCGGCGCCGACACCGCCAGCGCGCTGGTCGACCTCGAACATGAGGTCGTCGTGACCGCCGACCGCCGGACCGACGTCCCGTCGTTCCTCGCCGGCCGGATCGCCGTGGAACGCCTCGACGTCACCGACCGCAAGGCGTTCCTCGCCCTCGCCGCCCGCCGCGACATCAGCGACATCGTCCACGGCGGTCGCCGACTACGTCGCGTGGCGCGCCGAGAACCCCCGCTGAAGCGCCTCGCTCCCCGCGCGCCCGAGTAGTTCTTCGGCGCCGCGCAGCGCCGGCGCCAACGAGCCGGCCGCGCCCCACGCGGTGAGGGAGCGCGGCCGGCCGGCGGTTCTCGGGGTGGCTCAGGCGGCGATCGGGACGATCGGGGCTTGGCGGCGGACCTGCTCGGCGCGGACGGCGAGGCCGAGGGTGCGGGCGAGCGTCATCGCGATCGCCATGATGATCAGGGTGTCGGTGAGCGCGGCGCCGCTGACCTGGTGGTTGGCCATCCACGTCGCGAGCGGCTGGCTGAACCAGTGGGCCGCGCCGATCGAGAAGCAGCTGCGCGCGGCGATCACGGCGATCCACAGCGCCGCGTAGCCGGCGCCCGCGCGGGTCACGAGCGCGCCGGTCGCGCCCTGGCGCCGGACGCTGATCAGGCTGGCCGCGGCGGCGCCCAGCAGGACGCCGGCGACGCCGCCGCCGATCTCCAGGCCGAGGCCGGTGCCGTGGGTGGCGACGGCCTCAAGGAACATCGGCACGATCGAGGCGGACATGAGCAGGGGTCGCAGCAGGCGGAAGCGGCCCAGCTTGCGCGCGGGGCCGAGGTCTGACTCGAGCACGGCGAACAGGACGAGTCCGTTGACGATCAGGGCGTTGGTGAGCATTGTCTTCTCGCTTTCAGAAGGTTGCGGTGTGCACCGTCAATGCTGCTCGGCCAGGGGCGGCCTGTCATCGCCGCATGGACTGGTTTGCGGGTTGATCGTGGGCCGATCGGAACGCGGGTCTCGACCCCGCTCTCGACCTGGGTCTCAACCCGCAATCAACCCCGCAGATCAAGCCGCGGGGCGATGTGCGCGGGGCCGCGGCGCCTTAGCGTCAGGGACACTCAATCGACCGCAAAGGAGATCTGGTGACGTCCCTTCTGACAGTCCTCGCAGCAATCGCAATCATCCTCTACGTGATCGGGCAGCAGCTGGCCGGCGGCGCCCTGCAGGGCAAGCGTTTGCTCGTGCTGCCCGCGGTCCTGACCGTGATCGGGATCCTCGACGTCGGCGGCCAAAGGTCGCACCTGGGCGCGACGGATGTCGTGCTGCTGGTCGTCGGCGCGGCGAGCGCCATCGCGACCGGCGCGGGCCTCGGCGCGATGACGCGCCTGCAGCGGCGCAACGGATGCCTCTGGGCGCAGCTCCCCAAACGGGGTCTGTGGCTGTGGGGCGCGCTAATCATCAGCCGCCTGGCCATCACCGGCCTCGCCCACGCCTGCGGTGCGCAAGTCGCCGCCGGGACCGCCGCGATCCTGTTGATGCTCGGTCTCAACCGTGCGGCCCAGGCGCTGGTCGTCGTGCCCCGCGCAATCGCCGCCGGAATCCCGTTCGCGCCCGAGCAGGACGGCAGCGTATTCGGCGCCAGCTGGTTCTCGCCCGCGAGCGGACGCGAGGACTGAGCGGCGGTGTCCAACTGGTGGCAGCGCTCGCATCGCGGCGAGAGCCTCGCGCTTCTGACGTCCTGGCAGTGGCGGCTGCGCACGGGCGTATTCGTGGTCGTCGCTGCGGTCGTGCTCAGCGCGCACGGGTCGCTCGCCGCCGGCGTCGCGGAGCTCGCGATCGCGGCCACGGCGCTCACCGGCTGGCGGGCGAGCGAGCGGCTGGCGGAACCGTGGGCCGGGCGCTCGCTATTTGCCTGCCTGACGGTGATCGCCGCCGTCGGTGGCTTTGCCGCCACCTCACACCACGACACCAGCGTGCTCGCGCTGGCGATCATCGGGATGCTGGCCGCCGGCGTCGATCTGCCGCTCGCGGGGGTGCTCGTCGCCCTGCTCGCGGGCGTGCTCGCGATCGAGATCGGCGCGATCAGCTACTCCAACACGGACCTCGGCACCTTGCTCGGGTATCCGGCGCTGCTGGCCGGCCTCGCCGTCGCCGGCCGCTACCGGCGCGCCTACCGGACCCAGACCGAGCAGGCGCAGGCGCTGCTCGCAGAGACGCGCCGGGCGCAGGACGAGGCCGAGCGCGCCGCCGCGCTGACGGAGCGCTCGCGGATCGCCCGCGAGATCCACGATGTGCTCGCCCACTCGCTCTCGGCCCTCGGGATCCAGCTGCAGGCCGCCGAGGTGACGCTGTCCGAGCACCAGGACGTCGACCGCGCGCTGCGCTCGCTGGCGAGCGCGCGGCGGCTCGTGGACGAGGGGTTGACCGAGACGCGGCGCGCCGTGCGGGCGCTGCGAGCCGACACGCCGCCGCTGCCGCAGGCGCTGGCCGCGCTCGTCGATGACCGTCCCGGCGCTTTGACCGTCAGCGGTGAGCCCTACCAGCTCAGCCCGGCGGCCGGCCTGGCGCTGCTGCGCGTCGCCCAGGAGGCGCTCACCAACGCCGCCAAGCACGCCGGCGCTCAGCCGGCGGCGATCGCGCTCGAGTACACCGACGCGGGCGTCGAGCTACGCGTCGAGAACGCGCTCGCGGACGCCGCCGCGGTCGAGCACCCCCACGCCGCCGGCGGATACGGTCTTGCCGGGATGCACGAGCGGCTGCGGCTGATCGACGGTGAGCTCCACGCCGGCCCCGTGGGCGACCGCTGGATCGTGCTGGCACGGGTAACACGGTGAGCAACGTGGATCCCCCACCCGCCGAGCGCCTGCGAATCGTGATCGCGGACGACCAGACCGTCGTCCGCGAGGGGCTGCGAATGGTGCTCGAGGTGATGCCCGACCTGGAGGTCCTCGCCGCGGTCGCAGACGGCGAGCAGGCGCTCGCCGCCGTCGCCGAGCACCAGCCCGACGCGATCCTGCTCGATCTGCACATGCCGGTGCTCGACGGCGTCGGCGCGACCGAGCGGCTGACCCGCGAGCATCCCGAGGTCGCGATCGTCGTGCTCACCACTTACGCCGACGACGAGACGATCATCGCCGCGTTGCGGGCCGGGGCGCGCGGCTACCTGACCAAGAACGCAGACCGCCGCGAGATCTCCCAGGCGCTGCACGGCGCGGCCGCGGGCCACACGATCCTCCCGCCCGAGGTCACCGCGATGCTGCTCACCGGCGCCGCCTCCGCCCGGCAGGCCAAGCCCTCGGTCCCGGCCCAGCTGCCGGACGGTCTGACCGCGCGCGAGGCCGAGGTGCTCAAGCTGCTCGCCGACGGCCTCTCAAACGGCGAGATCGCGCGCGAGCTGTTCATCAGCGAGCACACGGTCAAGACCCACATCAACCACGTGTTCGCCAAGACCCGCTCGCGCGATCGCGCCCAAGCGATCCGCTACGCGCACGAGCACGAGCTCGCGTAGGCGGCGATCACCCGGCGGCCGACAGCGCCACGACGCTGTTCCCCGCGACGAGCAGCTTGATGCGCCCGCGCACCGCCGAGAGCTGCGTCTTCACCACTCCCCCCCGCGCGGCGCTCAACGATTCCATGTTCACGCTCTGGGCGCCGCGCAACACGAGCTTCTGCGCGTGCGCGCGCTCGTTCTCGAGGATCAGCAGCGACGCGCCCGTCGCAGATGTGACGTTGCTGGCGAGCAGCCCGCGCACGCCCGCGACGGTGCGCAGCGAGGAGCCGACCGGCAGCCACTGGTTGAGCGCGACGAGCGCGCTGTCGAGCGGACGCCTGATGACTTCTTCGCCGCGGACCACGAACGGGTCGTAGGGATCGCCGCTGAAGTGAAAGCGGACCTCGTGAAAGCCGGTCTTCAGGGCGCTGAGCACGAAGCGAACCGCCCAGACCGCCGAGGCGGGGCTGTCGGAGACCCCTTCGACGCCCCCGCACGAGGCGGAGTTGGCCTCGGAGATGATCGCGGGCACGCCCGCGGCCTGCGCGTCCGCCACCACCCACGCGAACTTGCGCGGCTCATCGGCGGCGTACGCTGTGAGCAGGCCGCCGACGGTCACCGCCTTCGGCGTGACGCACGCCGTCAGTGGGTACGCGTGGACGCCGACCGTCGCCAGGTGCAGCTGAGCGATCACGTGCGGGAGTTCGCGCTGCCAGTGCTCGGCCCCGGCGAGTTCCGGACCGATCGTCGGCGCGCCGGCGAGCGTCTGCTGCAGGGCGCTCGCGAGCTGCACGTACAGGGCGACCTGCGTCGCCTGTTCGTTTGGCTGCGGCTTGCCCAGCGAGGCGTAGTTGGGCAGCGGGTACAGGTCCGGCTCGTTGCCGAGCGAGAAGTCAAGGCCGTCGGTCGCGGCGCTCTGCGCGCCCGCGACCATCTGCTGCGCCCACGAGGGCTGGCCGGTCTTGAGGTTGAGCCCGACGGTAAGCGGGTCGTGCGCGGCGCTCAGCAGGCAGTGCAGCTGCGCCCAGAAGCTCGTCGGCAGCGGGAACAGGGTCGCGGTTTCCCACGAGCTGGCCGCGCCGCTGAGCGCGTCGCTGGGCACCGTCATGTCCTGGCTGTCGCCCGCGAGCGACAGCGGCGGCGAGCCGAGCTGCTGCAGCGCCGCGATCAGCGCCGGCGGCGGACACGCGCCGGCGCCAAGGTCGAGCGCCATCACCGGGTACTCGATCGAGAGGCCGACCGGCGGCATCGTGATCTGCACGCCGGGCGTGCCCGCGCCCTGCGTCAGCGTCACCTGCGCCGGCGCATTGGCCTCGGGATGCGTTGCGCGTGCGCTGCCCTTGCCCCGATCCGCGCGCGCGTTCAGCGCCCGCGCGCCTGCCTGCGCGAGCGCCGCGCCCGGGACGCCTCCGAGGAGCGACGGTCCGAGGACGAGAACCACCGCGAGCAGGCCGAGCGTGCGTTGCCTGCACAGCATCAGCTGAAAATATCAGCGCGCGCCACGCGCGTAGCCGGCCGCGGGCACGCGCTGTCGCCACGCGCGTAGCCGGCCGCGGGCACGCGCTGTCGGCACACGCGCGTGGCCAGCCGCGGGCACGCGCTGTCGCCACGCGCGCGGACGCTCTAGCATCTGGCCGTAGCACCCGAAAGAGAGGCGGCGATGGCAGACAAGCTCTACACGGCCCGCGCGCATGTGACCGGCGGGCGCACCGAGGGACACGGCCACACAAGCGATGACGCGCTCGACGTGCAGCTGCGCGTCCCCGCCGAGATGAACGGCCCGGGTGGCGGCACCAATCCCGAGCAGCTGTTCGCCGTCGGCTACGCGGCCTGCTTCGAGAGCGCGCTCGGGGTGGTCGCGCGCCGCGCCAAGGCGGATACGGGCGATGCCGCGATCGACTCCGAGGTCTCGCTCTTGCCCGACGGCCATGGCGGGTATCTGCTGTCGGTCGCGCTCGCGGTGACGCTGCCGTCGATCGCCGACAGCGCGCAGGCGGTCGAGCTCGTGCGCGCCGCGCACCAGGTGTGCCCCTACTCGAACGCAACCCGCGGGAACATCGAGGTGGCGCTCACCGCCAACGGCGCCACCGTCGACTAGCTCGTCGGCGGCGCGGCAGGATCGCCTCAGCGCCCGAGCGTGCGCTGCAGCTCCCGGGCGCGGCCCCCGAGGCCGCCGAGCAGCGCCCGCACCCGCTCGAGGTCGCCGCGCAGCTCCCTGTCCCCCACCTCGACCGGCAGCAGCGAGTCCTGGAGCTCGGCCAGCAGCCGATCGGCCTCGCCGATCGCCGCGAGCGCGCTGTCCAGAAAGCCCTTCACTCCCAGCGCAGGCGCGGGTGCAGGGGCGCCGGCAAACACGCGCGGCGCCAGCCCGTGGCGCTCGGCGAACGCTGAATGGGCCCGCTGCGCGCGCCCGTACGCCATCTGCACGGGCCGAAACAGCGCCTCCTCGACCGCGTCCGCGCTGCGCTCGTCGAGCCGTTCGTAGAGCTCGCTCAGCGCGGCCAGCGCCGCCGCAAGCCGTTCAGCCGCCGCGGCGACCGTGTCGAGCAGCTGCTGCCTGCCCGCGGCGCTCGTATAAGACACAAGCGCAAGGTTAGAGCGCGCTCGCACCGTTGCCGTCAAGCGCCGGCGCGCGAGCCGCCGGGCTTTGCGCTCCGCGGCCGCGAAGCGTCATTCGATCGCGTAGACCAGCGAGACCTGCGCGCCCAGCGTGCACGACACAGCCGCGGCCGCCTTCGCCGAGGCCTGTTTCTTCTTGCGCCTCTTCGCGCGTTTCGGCGCCGCCGCGGCCGCGGGCGCGGAGACAGGCGCTACGGCGTCCACCGACCGCCCCGAGCCGAAGTCCGGCTGTTCGCCTTCATATTCGACGTAGCGAGATTCTTCGTTTTCGCTGCCCGTGCATGAGATCGAGCCACCATCTTCGACGATGCTCTGCACGCTGCCGAGCGTCGCTCCCGCCTTGCCCGCGAGGAATTCGGCCTTGCCCTGCCCGTCGCCGATCGCATCGGCCATCGCCTGGCGATAGGCCGCCGTGGAGGCGGCGAGATTCGCGTCCTGGGCGAGCGGCTGGTCGGCGACGCCCTCGACGCTCACGCTGCGCACAGGCGTCGCGGTGCTCGTCGTCGGAGCTTCGGCGGCGGCCACGCCGAGCATGTTCGCGACCAGCAGCCCGGCCGCCACCGCGAAGATCGCTGCGATCGCACTCCTCATCCTCGATCGATGCTAGCGCGCATCGGCCAGCGCGCGGGCACGGGCGAGCACCGCGTCGATCATCGGCTCGGTCAGGCGGCCGGTGAACGTGTTCTGCTGGCTTGGGTGGTAGCAGCCGAGGAGCGTCAAACCCCCGCGCATGAGCTCTCCGCCGTGCGCGAAGCGCGGCCGCGGCCGCGGCACGGCGCCCTCGGGCGCGCCGAGCGCCCCCGTCAGGCGCAGCGCGGCATCCCACGCGAACGCACCCAGGCAGACCATGACCCGCGTCCGCTTCAGCAGCTTCAACTCGGCGACGCTCCACGGCAGGCAGCGCTCGCGCTCCTGCGCCGTCGGGCGGTTCGCGGGCGGCGCACAGCGGACAGCGGCCGTGATCCACGCGTCGCGCAGGCGCAGGCCGTCGTCGCGGGCGCGCGAGAGCGGCTGGTTGGCAAAGCCGCTGCGCCACAGCGCCGCGAACAGGAAGTCCCCCGAGCGGTCGCCCGTGAACACGCGCCCGGTGCGATTGCCGCCGTGCGCCGCGGGCGCAAGGCCCAGCAGCAGCACCCGCGCAAGCGGGTCGCCGAAGCCCGGCAGCGGCCGGCCCCAGTACTCCTGCGCGGCGAACGCCGCACGGCGCTCGCGCGCCACCTGCTCGCGCCACGCGACCAGGCGCGGGCAGCGCCGGCAGCGGCTGATCTCCTCCTCGAGCTCGTCCAGCGCGCCGTCTGCGCGCGCGCCCGAGCGGGGGCTTTGCGAACGCACATTGGCAGTAGTACCATCGCTGGGAAGATGCCGCTGTGGGCATGGGTGATCTTCTTCGCCGCGCTCATCAAAATCCCGCTCGCGGGCTTGATGCTGTGGATCCCGTATCGCTACGACGAGAACGCGAACGTCCCCGACGTGCCTGACTCCTCGGAAGAGGACGGCGGCTCCAAGGCGCTTCCGGGCGGCCCGCTGAACCCCCACCCGCGTGCGCCCCGCCCGCGCCGGCCGCGGCGCGGCCCGCACGGCTCCCCCTCCCCGCCCGCGCCCCCGCGCGTGCGCACCAGCGCCTTTCGCGCGCGACCGCTGCGCGTCACCCACTGACGCGCGACTCAGCGGTTTCGCTTGCGCTGCCTGCGCGCCGCCTTGGCCTTCTGGCGGCGCTTGCGCAGCGCGGCCTCGGAATGGCGCGCCGTGCTGCCCTGGATGAGCTCGCCGTCGGTCGCGGGCGCCACCTTGCGGGCGTCGCGGACGATCACGAACGCGACGCCGAGCAGCAGCACCGCGCCGACCGCGATCACGATCGTGACGACCGAGCTGGAGTTGTGGGTTTCGCCTTCGGAGTTTGTCGTGGTGCTCGTCGTGGCGGTTTTCGTCGTTTCCGTTTCGGGCGCGCCTTCGGTCAGTTCTTTCTGGAAGTTGCCCGCGCTGGTCGCGAGCGCCGCCGCGGGAATGCCGGCCGCCGCCAGCGCAAGCGCCAGGCACAGCGCCGCAGCCGACGCGCGCATGCGCATCGGCGCTGAGCTGGGACGAACACGGCTGGCCACCTGGCGAGCATACCTGCTGGACATGGGCGCCCCGCCGGGCAGGCGACGGCCGGCCGGGGCCCGTGCGCGGGCGCGCGGCAAGCCCATAGAATGGCGGACGATGGCCCCCAAACAACGTCAGGTCAGGGTCGAGCAGCGCGGCGCGATCGACGCGATCCAGGCGCTCGAGCAGCGCAGCGACGAGGAGCTCGAGGCCGAGACCAAATACAAGTCCGCCGCGATGGCCATCCTCGGCGCGCGCGCGTCCGAGCGCTTCGACGCGGACGCGGCGCGCGGCTACTTCCAGCGGGCGATCGCCTCGGCGCGCCCGCAGGAGCGGATGCAGATCAGGCGCATGGCCGACGCATCGCTCGCGCTCGCCGAACGCCGCGCCGGCGATCTCAAGGAGGCGGTCGAGCGCCTCGGCCAGGCCCCTCCGTCCGGACGCCAGATGCTCGCGCTGCGCGCGATGGGACTGCTCCTGCCGCCCGCCTCCGCGGGCATCCTCGCGCGCGTGCGCGGAGTGCTGCTGATCATCCTCCTGGTGATCCTGCTGCTCGCGATCGGGCTGGGGATCGTCGAGCTGGTGTCGCTGCCATTCGGCGGTCTCGGCCTGGCGCCGGGCGTCCTGCTCGGGCTGTTCGTGGCGATCGCCGCGCTTGCGATAATCGCCGCGATCGGTCGCCGGCGGCGCAGACGCGCGCTCGCCGAGCGCGCGGGCTGAACGCGCGCGGGTCCGGCGCCGGCGGAGCGGGCCGCGAGCGCCCGGGCACGGGCACGGGCGCCGCGAGCGCCTAGGCTTGCGCTCGTGCCCGCGCGTGTGTGCCTGATCGTAAACCCCGCTGCCGGCGGCGGTCGTGCAGGCCGCGCCGCGCCCGCCTGCGAACGCGCCCTGCGCGGGCATGGGTTGCAGCTGCGCCGCGAGGACACACGCGGCCTGCAGCACGCGCGCGAGCTCGCCGGCGCTGCCGCCGACCTGGGCGAGACGGTCGTGGCGCTCGGCGGTGACGGCCTGATCGGCGCGATCGCCGACCGGCTGCGTGAGCGGCCACGGGCGGTGCTCGGCATAATCCCCGGCGGTCGCGGCAACGACCTCGCGCGCGTGCTCGGGATCCCCGAGGACGCCGAGGCGGCGGCTGAGATCATCGCCGCCGGGCACACGCTGGCGCTCGACCTGGGCTTCGTCGAGGAGCTCGGCGGCGCCGGCGGCGGCGCGCGCCGCTCGCAGCTCGGCGGCGCCGGCGGCGGCGCGCGCCGCTCGCAGGCCGACGGCGCCGGCGGCGCGCAGCCCGCGGGCGCACGCGAGCCCGGGCGCGACAGCCCCGGCCGCGCATTCGTCGGCATCGCCTCGGCGGGATTTGACAGCGACGCGAACCGCATCGCCAACGAGGCCCCCGCCCGGCTCGGCCAGCTCGTGTACGTGTACGGCGCGCTCAGAGCCCTGCTCGCCTGGCGTGCCGCGCGCTTTCAGATCGAGCTGGAGCCGCCGGGCGAGCGTCACACCTACACGGGCTTCTCGGTCGGCGCGGCCAACTCGAAGGCGTACGGCGGCGGCATGTGGGCGGCGCCGGACGCGCTGCTCGACGACGGGCTGCTCGAGGTCGTGCTCGTCGAGGACATGAGCAGGCTCGCGTTCCTCACCAAGATCCTGCCGAAGGTGTTCAAGGGCACGCACGTGCACGAGCCGGGCGTGCACGTGTTTCGTGCGCGCGAGCTCGTGCTCGAGGCCGACCGGCCGTTCACGATGTACGCCGACGGAGACCCGATCGGGCAGCTGCCGGTGCGCGTGCGCGCGCTCCCCGCAGCGATCACGATGCTCACCCCGGCCTCGCGCGAGCCCCTCACGCCCTCCGCGCCCGGCTCGGCGTTCGGCGCGCGCGCACGGCCGGCGGCCTCCGCCCCGGGCTGATGGCCGGGCCGTCGCCGATCAAGCTAGCGCTCGCCCGCGGCGTCGGCGCGCTCGCGCGCGCGCGGGGCGGCGGCACGAGCGCTCCCGGCAGGGTGCTGATGTGGCTTGCGCCCGACGCGATCGCGGCGCTCGGCGCGCGCCTTCCGCGCGGCAGCGTGCTGGTGTCGGCCACGAACGGCAAGACGACCACCGCGCGGATGCTCGCGGAGATTCTCGAGGGCGACGGGGTTTCGCTCGTGCACAACCGCGCGGGGGCGAACATGGCGGGCGGGATCGCCGCGACGCTGCTCGCCGCCGCGCGCACGGGCGGGACGATCGCGGGCGAGCTCGGCGTGTTCGAGGTCGACGAGCTGTGGCTCGGCGCGCTCGCCGATGCGCTTGCGCCGCGGGCGATCCTCCTCGGCAACCTGTTCCGCGACCAGCTCGACCGCTACGGCGAGCTCGAGACAATCGCCGCGCGCTGGGGCCAGGCGCTGGAGCAGCATGCGGATGCGCGGCTGGTGCTCAACGCCGATGACCCGCTGGTCGCGGACCTCGGTCGCGAGCATCCCGCCGCGATGTATTTCGGCGTCCACGACGACTCGCTGGCGCTGCCCGGCATGGCGCACGCGGCCGACGCCAAGCACTGCCGGCGATGCGGCGCGCCGTATGTGTTCGACGCCGTATACCTGGGTCACCTCGGCCGCTACCACTGCGAGAGCTGCGGACAGGCCAGGCCCGCGCCCGCGTTCAGCGCGAGCGAAGTGTGCCTGGAAGGCGTGCGCGCCGCGCGTTTCACGCTGGGCACGCCCGCCGGCGAGTCCGAGGTCCAGCTGGCGCTCCCCGGCCTGTACAACGTCTATAACGCGCTCGCGGCCGCCGCGCTCGCGAGCGCGCTGGGCGTCTCGCTCGAGCGGATCCTCGACGGCCTGCAGCGAACGCGCGCGGCGTTCGGCCGCGCCGAGACGGTCGCCGTCGCGGTCCCCGAAGGCACGCGCGCGGTGGGCTCGCACCCCCCGCGGCGGGCGCGCCGACGCCGGCTCGCAGCCGGCGAGCGCCAAGGCGCCGCGCGCGCGGTCGCAGCGGCGGAGCGCGAGCTGCGGATCCTGCTCGTGAAGAACCCCGCGGGCGCGAACGAGGTGCTGCGCACGCTCGCGCTCGAGCCCGGCGAGCACGACCTGCTGGGAGTGCTCAACGACCACATCGCGGACGGCCGCGACGTGTCGTGGATCTGGGACGCGGACTTCGAGCTGCTGGCGGGCCGCGTGCGGCGCGCGACCTGCGCGGGCACGCGCGCGGCGGACCTCGCGACGCGTCTGAAGTACGCGGGCGTCGACCCGGCGCGGATCCACGTGCACGAGCAGCTCGCGGACGCGCTCGATGCCGCCAGCGCCGACCGGCCGGCCGGATCGAACGGCGCCGCGCCGCCGTTGTTCGCGCTGCCGACATACACGGCGATGCTCGCGCTGCGCGAGCTGTTGGTCGCACGTGGGGAGGCGAGCCGAGCGTGGTCGTGAACGCCGCTCGCGGGCGAGCCGCGCAGACGCCGGCGCGCGTTCCCGGGGCGCGGCCGAGCGAGGCGATCGTATGGCACGACCTCGAGTGCGGCTCCTACCGCGCCGACCTGCCGCTGTGGCGGGAGCTCGCTGCGAGCGCGCGTCCGGCCGCGCCGGCGAGGCTGCTCGAGATCGGCTCGGGGACGGGCAGGGTCGCGCTGGCGCTCGCGCGCGAGGGCCATCACGTGACCGCCCTCGATCGCGACGCCGAGCTCCTGCGGGCGCTGAGCGAGCGCGCGGCCACGGCGGGCTTGGGCACGCTCGAGACGGTGTGCGCCGACGCGCGCACGTTCGCGCTCGAGCGCGAGGACTACGCGGCGTGTCTCGTGCCGATGCAGACGCTGCAGCTGCTCGGCGCGGGCGCCGGCCGGCGCGCGTTCTTGCGGCGCGCCCGTGCACACCTGAGGACGGGCGGGCTGCTCGCGTGCGCGATCGTCACCGAGGTCGAGCCGTTCGACTGCACCGCCGGCGAGCTCGGGCCCTCCCCGGACGTCGTGCGCGTGGGCGGCGCGAGCTATGTCAGCCGCCCCACGCGCGTGCGCATCGAGCGCCGCGTGGTGCGGATCGAGCGCGAGCGCAGCATCGTCGTCGACGCCCGCGCGGGAGCGTCCGGCGGGCGACGCGCTGGCGCACCCCGCTCACCGGCGCCGGCCGCAAGGCGCGACGTGGTCGAGCTCCACCGCGTGAGCGTCGCGCGGCTGCGACGCGAGGGCCGCGAGGCGGGCTTCGCCCCGGAGGGCAGCCGCGAGGTCCCGGCGACCGCGGAGCACACGGGCAGCGCGGTGGTGATGTTTCGTGCGTGAGCAGCGCAGCCAGACGCCCACCTTGCGCGACACGCCGGCAGACGCCCGCAGCGAGCGCACGCTGCGCGTGTGCGCGCTGTACCCCGACCTGATGAACATCTACGCCGACCGCGGCAACCTGATCGTGCTCGAGCGCCGCTGCGCATGGCGCGGGATCGGCTTCCAGCTGAGCGCGAGCGGCCTCGGCGAGGAGCTCGACGGCGGCGCCCACGACCTCGTGTACATCGGCGGCGGCCAGGACCGCGACCAGCGCCTGTGCGCGCGCGACCTGATCGAGACCAAGCGCGCGGGGCTGCACGCGGCGGCTGCGCGCGGCGCGGTCGTGCTCGGCGTGTGCGGCGGCTACCAGCTGCTCGGGCATTCCTACACGCTCGGGCGCGAGCAGATTCCCGGCGTCGGGCTGCTCGACGTGCACACCGTGCGTGCGGACGGGCCGCGGCTGATCGGCAACGTCGCGATCGAGGTGCGGCTCGAGCAGCCCGCGCGGCGGGCGGGCGCACGGACGGGTGGCCGGGAGGCGCAAACCGATTTCGCGAGCGCCGCCCGGGAGGGCGGCCCGCGCGTGCTCGCGGGGTTCGAGAACCACGGCGGACGCACCCGCCTGGACCCCGGGCAAAAGCCGCTCGGCAGCGTGCTCAGGGGCTTTGGCAACGACGGGCGCAGCGGCGTGGAGGGGGCGCGCACGGGCGCCACGATCGGCACCTACCTGCACGGCCCGCTGCTGCCGAAGAACGTGTGGTTCGCCGACTGGCTGATCGCGAGCGCGCTCGGCGTCGAGCCCGGCGAGCTCACGCCGCTGGATGACGCGATCGAGCACCAGACCCACCTGAGCGCGCGCCGCGCGGCGGGGGTGTGAGCCGCGGCGATCATTCTCGCGCGCGCTCTCCGCTGCCGCCGAGCGTTGCTGCTAAGGATGAGCGCGTGCAGGTGGATCGCGAGAGCCCCGCGCGTGTGAGCGCCGCCGAGATCGAAGCGCCCGAGGGTTTCGCCAGCCACAAGCTGCGCTCGCGGCTGGCGTTCGTGATCGTCGTCGTGCTCGTCGTCGTCGCGCTCATCACGCTGCTGCCCGGCCTCGCCGGCCTGCGCTCGCGCCTGGCGCACGCCAAGCCCGCGTGGCTGGCGCTCGGCGTCGTGCTCAAGCTGCTCTCGGGCCTCGGCTACGTCGCGGCCTTCCGCATGATCTTCTGCCGGCGGATGAGCTGGCGCGTGAGCACGGAGATCGGGATGGCCGAGCTCGGCGCCAACGCGGTGCTGCCGGCGGGCGGCGCCGGCGGGCTGGCGCTCGGCGCGTGGGCGCTCAAACGCGGTGGGATGAGCGGCGCCGAGATCGCCCGGCGGACGGTCGCGTTCTTCCTGCTGACGAGCGTGCCGAACGTGCTCGGCGTGATCCTCATCGGCAGCGCCCTCGCGCTCGGCGTACTCGCCGGCGAGCACAACCTGCTGCTGAGCGCGCTGCCCGCAGCGGTCGCTGCCGCGGCCGTCGTCGCGACCCTGCTCGCCGGGCGCCTAGCCGCGGAGCTCGGCGAGCGCGCGGCGCACCACCCGCCGTCGAGCGAGCGTCGCTGGCCCGGGGTCCGGGTGCGCCTGCGTGCGCAGGGCCTGCGCGCCCTGGCGGACGGCGTCACCGAGTCGCTGCGACTGCTGCGCGAAGGCGACGCGGTGCTCGTCGCCGGGCTGCTCGCGTACCTGGTCTTCGACGTGGCGATCCTGTGGGCGGGCTTTCGCGCGCTCGGCGCCGCGCCCCCGGTCGCGGTTCTCGCGATGGCGTACCTGATCGGCGAGCTCGGTGGCCTGATCCCGGTGCCGGGAGGCATCGGCGGCCTCGACGCGGGGCTGCTCGGCGCGCTCGTGCTCTACCACGTCTCGATCACCGCCGCCGCCGGGGCGGTGCTCGCCTACCGCGCGATCGCGCTCGTCGTGCCCGCGATCGCGGGCGGGATCGCGTTCCTCGCGCTACGGCGCACGCTGCGCCAGGAGGCCGAGCAGATCGCCGTGTGCGCGCCCGAAGCCGAGGTCGAGATCATCGGGCTCGGCCGGGCCGTCATCGGCGGCGAGCACTAGCGCGCCGGTCAGCTGCCTTCCAGGGCGAAGCGCGCGAACCGATCGGCGAGCCTCGCTGGGACGAGCGCGCGCACGCGCACGCCCTCCGCGGTGTCCTCGCGCCTGACCTCCCCGGCGAGCTCGTGCAGCTCCGCCAGGCTGCCTCCGTCGGCGTAGGGCACCAGCAGCTCGAGCGGGCGCAGCGTGCGCGCGAGCTCGCGCTCGAGACGCTCGCCCAGCTGCGTCAGCCCCGCCCCGCTCTCGCCGCTCACGAGCACCGCGTCGGGGTGGCGGAAGCGCAGCTCCTCGCGCGCATCCTCGCCGAGCAGGTCGATCTTGTTGAGCACGAGCGTCCGCGGGTGCTCACCCGCGCCGATCTCCTCGAGCGTCTGCTCGACCGAGCGCTCCATCACATCCTGACGGGCCGCCGGCGCGGACGCGTCGAGCACGTGCACGAGCAGCTCCGCGCGGCGCGTCTCCTCGAGCGTCGCCGCGAACGCGTCCACCAGCTGGTGGGGAAGCTTGCTGATGAAGCCGACCGTGTCCGTCAGCAGGTGCGCGCGGCCACCCAGGCGCAGCGTGCGCGTCGTCGGGTCCAGCGTGTGGAACAGGCGGTCGCGCACGCTCACCTCGGTGCGGGCACCGCCGCCCGAGGCCGGGGCACCGCTCGCGAAGCGAGTGGTCAACGCGTTCAAGAGCGTCGACTTGCCCGCGTTGGTGTAGCCCACGAGCGCGATCGTCGGCAGCGCCGCGCGCTCGCGCTCGGCGCGCTGGACCGCGCGCGTGCCCTTCACGTGCTCCAGGCGCCGGCGCAGCGTCGCGATCCGGTTGCGCGCGAGCCGGCGGTCGGTCTCGATCTGCGTCTCCCCCGGCCCCCTCGTGCCGATCCCGCCGCCGAGGCGCTCGAGGTGGCTCCACAGGCCGCGCATGCGCGCGAGGTTGTACTCGAGCTGCGCCAGCTCCACCTGCAGCTTGCCCTCCGCGCTGCCCGCGTGCGCGGCGAAGATGTCGAGGATCACAGTCGTGCGGTCGACCACCGGCAGGCCCAACGCCCGCTCGAGGTTGCGCTCCTGGCGCGCGCTCAGCTCGTCGTCGCACGCGACCAGGTTCGCGTCCAGCGCCTGCGCGAGCGCCTTCGCCTCGGCGACCTTGCCCGGTCCGATGTACGTGTTCGGGTGGGGCTGCTCGCGGCGTTGGATCAGCTCGCCGACGACGCCCACGCCGGCCGTGCGCAGCAGCTCGCCGAGCTCCGCCAGGTCGTCGCCGTCGGGCAGCGCCGCGATGCACAGCGCGCGCTGGCGGGCCCGCTGGCGGCCGTTGCCCGCGGGCTGCGCAAGCCCCTCGATGCCCGCTCTGTGGCCGTTCTCGCCGCAATCCATCCAGCTTTGAGTCTAGGACCATCGGCGCCGCGCGCCGCGAGGACATCCTGAGCCTTCCCCGTGCTCCCGAGCCGCCCGCGACGACGCTCTCCTAAATATCAACCCTCCAGCTCGCCCAGGCGCTGCACCGCCTCCAGCAGACGATCGTCCGGCGTGGTCAGCGAGATCCGAAACCAGCCCTCCCCCGCCGGCCCGTACGCGGCGCCCGGCGTCAGCACCACGCCCGTGCGTTCGAGCACGTGCTCGCAGTACGCCGCCGAGCTCGCGAACCCCGCCGGCACCGGCGCCCACACGTAGATCGTGCCGCGCGGGGGGCGCACGTTCACGCCGATCTTGCTCAGCGCATCGCACACCAGGTCACGCCGGCGGCGGTACAGCTCGTTCATCGACGCCACCTCCGCGTCCGCGTCCGGGGACAGCGCCGCCACGCCCGCGAGCTGCACGGCCTCGAACACGCCCGAGTCGATGTTCGTCTTCAACTGCCAGTACGTGCGCAGCGCCTGCGCGTTTCCGACCAGCGCCGCGCAGCGCCAGCCGGTCATGTTGAAGCCCTTTGACAGCGAGAACACCTCGATGCCGACCTCGCTCGCGCCCGGGGTCGCCAGGAACGACGGCGCGCGGTAGCCGTCGAAGGTGATCTCCGAGTACGCGTTGTCGTGCACCACCAGGATCTCGCGCTCGCGCGCGAACTCCACCACGCGCTCGAAGAAGCCCTCCGGGGCGATCGCCCCGGTCGGGTTGTTCGGATAGTTCAGGAACATCAGCTTCGCGCGCCACGCCACGTCCTCCTCGATCGCCTCCAGGTCGGGCGTGAAGCCGCGCTCGGGCTCCAGCGCGATCAGCACCGGGTCCGCGCCCGCCAGCCACGGCCCCGCGGTGTACACCGGATAGCCGGGGTCCGCCGCCAGCGCATAGTCGCCAGGGTCCAGGAACGCCAGGTTGAGGTTGAAGATCGCCTCCTTCGCGCCCAGCGCCGGGATGATCTCGCTCTCCGGGTCGAGCCGCACGTCAAAGCGCCGCTCGTAGAAGTCGCGCACCGCGCCGCGGAAATCGTCGCGTCCGCGGTTCGTCGGGTATTTGTGCGTCTCGGGCTCGCTCACCGCCTCCTGCATCGCCTCCACGACCAGCGCCGGCGTCGGGCGGTCCGGGTCCCCGATCCCCAGGCTGATCACGTCCACCCCCGCCGCGCGCTTCTCGGCGATCTTGCGCTCCAGCTGCGCGAACACGTACGGCGGGATGCGCTCCAGGCGCTTACTCGGTCTCATGCAGCTCCTTTTCGAAGTCCTCGCTCAGGCGACCCGCGAACACCGGTCGCGCCCAGCCTGTCAGGTTCACGCTCAGGTCCTCCCCCACCCGCACCTGAAGCTCGCCGCCGTCGAGCAGCACCGTCACGCTCGCCGGGCCTGACGCTCGCTCGTCGCCTTCGAGCGTGTACGCGACCGCCGCGCCGCTCGCGCCGGTGCCCGACGCCAGCGTCTCCCCCACGCCGCGCTCGAAGATCCGCGCCCGGACACGCGCGTGCCCGCCCGTCCCGCCGGCGCCCGGCGCGGAGTCGGCGCGCCCCGGCTGCTCACCGGCGCCCGCGAGCTCCGCGTACCACGAGACGTTCGTGCGGTTCGGGAACAGCGCCGAGCGTTCGATCGAGGGGCCGATCGCGTCCAGGTCGAGCCGCTCGAGCTCGCTCTGCGAGCCCACGCGGATCGCGCATTGGGGGTTGCCGATGCTCACGTGGCGAAAGCTCCACTCCCGCCCGTCCGCGCCGAGCACGCCGCGCCCGTCGGGCGGCCCGCCGGGGTAGTCCTTGGAGGTCAGGCTCGCGCGGCCCATCTCCACGCTGCACGCGTGCGGCCCGGTGATCGTCGGGTGGATCTCGCCGGCGAGCGTGTTGATCGTGAACGCGTCCGCGTCCGTCCAGCCGCGCCGGCGCAGGTAGATGATCGCCTCGCGCGCCCCGTTGCCCGACAGCTCCGCCTCCGAGCCGTCCGGGTTGAAGATCCGCAGGTCCGCCACGTGTGCCGGGTTCGCGGGTCGCGACAGCAGCAGCACGCCGTCGGCGCCCACGCCGAAGTGGCCCGCGCACAGCCTGCGTATGCGCGCCGGCGTCAGCTCGAACGGCAGCTCGCCGTGCTCGACGATCACGTAGTCGTTGCCCAGCGCCTGCCACTTCTCGAATCTGATCGCCGCCATCGGCGCCGCAGTCTAGGTCAGCCGCCGCCGCGGTTCACGCGCCCGCGTCCAGGCGACCGCCGATCTCGCCCGCGATCTCCTGCGCTGTGCGGCCGGTCACGTCCAGCGTATGCACGCGCGCCAGCTTGCGCATCCACGTCAGCTGGCGCTTGGCGTAGTTGCGCGTGCGCCGCTTCATCGCCTCGACGTCCCCCGCCAGCAGCTCCTCGAAGCCGAGCGCCTTGCGCGCCGTCTGCGAGGCGCCCGCCGCGTGCGCGCGGCGCACCTGCTCGCGCACGCCCGCCGCGAGCATCGCGTCCACCCGCGCGTCGATCGCTGCGTACAGCGCGGCGCGCTCCATCGTCAACCCCAGCAGCAGCGTCGGGCGGCGCAGCTGCTCGCTCCACAGCTCGGATTCGCCTGCGGGCGGCTCGCCGGTGTCCGGGTCGGTGAGCTCCCCGAGGTCCGCCAGCTCGAGCGCGCGCACCACGCGCTGGCGGTCGTTCGGGTCGATCCGCGCCGCCGCCCACGGCGCGCGCTCGCGCAGGCGCGCGTGCAGCCGCGGCGCGCCGACGCGTTCCAGCTCGGCCGTCCAGCGCTCGCGCGCCCCCTCCGCCGGCGGCGGGCGCAGGCTCAGCTCGCTGAGCGCCGCGCGCAGGTACAGCCCGGTGCCTCCAACCACGAGCGGCCGGCGCCCCGCATCGAGCAGCTCATCGATCTGGGCGTGCGCGAGCTGCGCATACTGGCCGGCGCTGAAGGTCGCGTCCACCGGCACGAACGAGATCAGGCGGTGCTCGAGCTGCGCCCGCTGCGCCGGGCTCGCAACCCCGGTGAGCGTCTCCATGCCGGCGTACACCTGCAGCGCGTCCGCCGACACCGCCACCGGGTCCTCGCCGCGTGCGCGCAGCCGCTGTGCGAGCGCCACCGCCACGGCCGTCTTGCCGACGCCCGTCGGTCCGAACAGCGCGATGATCCGCATGCGGATAGGCTCACAGCTCGTGCAGATCTCCGGCTCCTCCGTGCTGCTCACCGGCGCCAGCGGCGGCCTCGGCCAGGCGATCGCGCGCGCCCTGCACGCCCGCGGCGCGCAGCTGATCCTCACCGGCAGACGCGCCGAGGTGCTCGAGCCGCTCGCCGCCCAGCTTCACGGACGCGCGCTCGCGGCCGACCTCAGCGACCGTGTCGGGCTCGAGCGGCTGCTCGACGAGGCGGGCCGCGTGGACGTCCTCGTCGCCAACGCCGCGCTGCCCGCGACCGGGCGCCTGGACTCCTTCTCCTTCGAGGAGATCGACCGCGCCCTCGAGGTCAACCTGCGCGCCCCGATCGCGCTCGCGCGCGCGCTGCTGCCGGCGATGCTCGAGCGCGCCAGCGGGCACCTGCTGTTCATGTCCTCGCTCGCCGGCAAGGCCGCCACGCCCATGAGCTCGCTCTACAACGCCTCCAAGTACGGCCTGCGCGGCTTCTCCTCCGCGCTGCGCGCAGAGCTGCGCGGCAGCGGCGTCGGCGTGTCCGCCGTCTTTCCCGGGTTCATCCGCGACGCCGGCATGTTCGCCGACGCCGACGTGTCGCTGCCGTCGGGCGTCGGCACGCGTTCGCCCGAGGACGTCGCCCGCGCGGTCCTCAGCGCGATCGAGCGCAACCGCGGCGAGGTCGACGTCGCGCCGCTGGCGCTGCGTGTCGGCGCCATCTTCGCCGGCGTCGCGCCCGAGCTCGCCGGCAGCGTCTCGCGGCGGATGGGCGCCGAGGAGATCACCCAGGGACTCGCCGACGGTCAGCAGGACAAGCGCTGAGCGCTCAGAACAGGCTCTCCTGCAACCCGCCCGGCGGCGTCTGCGCGTCCGCCTGCTCCGAAGCGGCATCGAGGCTCGTCTGGCGGCTCGTGCGCCAGAACGCTCCGGGCGCCCCACCGCGCCGGACCAGACGCGCCAGGCGCGCGCGTTCCTGTGGCGGCGCGTACGCGCGGCGACGGTAGAGCTCTTGGTAGCGGGGCACGAGGTCCGGCCGCTGGGCCTTCAGCCAATCCATGAACACGTGGCGCACCTCGCCGCGCAGGTGCAGCGCAACCCCTGCGACATTCGTTGCGCCCGCCTGCGTCGCCAGCTCCAGAAGCGGCTCGATCTGGTGGGGCGCGTCGTTGATCCCGGGCATCAGCGGCGCGATCAGCACGCCCGTGGGGATGCCCGCGCGGTTGAGCTCCGCGACCGCCTCCAGGCGCGCCCTCGGGCTGGGAGTGTGCGGCTCGGTCGCACGCCAGGCCCTCTCGTCGAGCGTCGGGATCGACAGGCACGCGCTGAAGCTCGCGCGCTGCGCGATTTCGAGCATCAGCGGCAAGTCGCGCAGCAGCAGCGGCGACTTGGTGAGCACCGAGCAGGAATTGCCCGCCCCGCCCGCGGCGTCGCGCAGCGCTTCCCAGATGCCAACCATCAGGCGGTAGCGGCTCTCCACCCACTGGTAGGGGTCGGTGTTGGTCCCAAGGGCCACGTGTTCGCGCTTCCACGACTTTCGTGCCAGCTCGACGCGCAGCACCTCCGGCGCGTTGACCTTCACTACGATCTCGCGCTCGAAGTCGCGGCCGGGGTTGAAGTCGAGGTACTTGTGGGTGGGGCGGGCGAAGCAGTTGTGGCTGACCACGCCGTCGGCGATGAAGTCGCCGGTGCCGGTCGTGATGTCGTACAAGCGCATCGCCATCCCGAGCGGGCGGATCGAGGTGACATGGAGGCCGCTCGCCGGCTTCAGCGCCTGGCCCTCGATCGTCCGCTTGCGGGTGATCGCCGGATCGGTGCCGAGGAAGAAGCGCATGTGCTCGGACAGGCCGCCGCGGACGCGTATCGTCGTCAGTCCGTCGCAACCGGCGAAGCGTGGCTCGACGGCGTAGTCGAAACCGAGCCGGCCGAGCGCGGCCCGGACCCACGCGAGGATCATAGGGTCGGCGTTGCAGATGCGCAGAGCGCGCTCAGAGCATGAACCCTCGGCGTCGAAGATGCCCGCCAGAAAGCCCTTCATCCACGAGATGCGGGGAAGCACCGGCCACTCGATCAACTCTGTGATGCGCTCGACATGCGCTCTGCTCTGCGTGCGGACCGCCGTGATTGCCCGGTGATTCGCCGTCGCCTGCGCGAATGCGAACTCGGTCGTCGTCACATCGAAGTGCGCCAGGTACCCGGCTGCGCGACTCAGTCCCTCGTTCTCGGCCGGCGCAAGGCGAAAGCGGTGCGCCGCGCCCACGGTTCGGCCCGCTCGCGGGTAGAAGTACGAGCCGACGTGACCGTCCCCGCGGATGAGGCCACACAGATACCCGCGCCGATAGTCATCGTCAGCCGTCGGTGCATCCACACACCCGCCCGGTCCGAGCAGCCTGTTGCTCAATGTCAGGTGCGGTCGCCGGAGCGCTCCGGACTGGGTTCCAACGACATGCTTCCAGCCGCGGTCGGTGAGGAACCTGTGATCCCCGCTCGCGATGAGCTCGGTGCCGTCCTCGAGCGTTATCGCCCAGGCCGGCTCGATGCTCGACCACTTGTCGAGCACCTCCGTCACGACGAAGCGGCGGTACGTTCCCACCCGCCCGGTGCCGTAGATCTTCTCTCCTACCGCGAGATCGACGATCCGCTTCGTGCGGCCGTCGGCCAGCAGGACGAGCGTGTCGGGGCCGGCACAGTAGTTGCACGCGTGCGAGCATCCGCGGTACGGGTTGATCGTCCAGCGAAACGGCATGCGCGACTGCGCGGGCACGCGGTTGAGCACCGACTTGGCGTGGACCTCGTAGAAGCGCATGTCGAGCGCCTGCGGGGCGTCGAACCGGCGCACCGCGGCGGGGTCGCGGTAGCCCGGGAGCCGCCGCTGGACGAAACGGGGATGCTCGCCGTCGGCGAGCGTCTCCCGGCTTCGGTCCTCGCCGGCGAGCGTGAGATTGCTCCAGCGCACGAACGTATGTTCGCATATGCGGCGGACGCGCCCGCGGCGCGCCTTACGGAGGCCCTGCACGCCGCCCGTTCGAGCGCTTAGCGAGGGCCCGAGTACTACGGATTAATACGGTTTAACGTACGTCCACGGGGGCATTCAAGAGGTAATCGCTCGGCTCGCCGCGGTCGAGCGATTACCCGTGGATTCCGATCGTTCGTCAGTTTCAGATGAGCGCGCCGGTCGCTCGTCGTGGCTGTGCCCCGATGAGCTCGACCGCGAACGCATGCTGGACATGGAGGAGCGTGTGCGCCCAGCCCGGCTGAAGACGCTCGCGATCCTCGCCGTCGCGCTCGCCTGTGTCGCGTCGAGCACCGGCTGGTGGCCGTTGCTGTTCCTGATCCCGGCAGCCGCGTTCTTCGGCATCGCCGACAAATTCATGCCGCACGTCGAGCGGCCCGAGCTGATGATGTTCGCGGCGTGGATCGGCAGTGAGCTGACGATCGCCGGAGCCGTCGCGCTCGCGGGCGGGCAGCGCATCGTCGCGCTCCCCTGGCTCGCGATCCCGGTGATCACGCTGAGCGCGCGCTTCTCGATGCGCGGCGTCGTCGCGGGGGTCGCGATCGCGTGCGCGTCGATGCTGGCCGTCGCGTTCGGAGTCGACTACCACGAGGTCGTCGCGCACCCCGAAATCGTGCTCGCGTCGCTCGCGCTCGTCCTGTGCGTTGCCGTCCTCTCGACGCCGCTCATGCGCTCGGACATCCAGCACCGCAGCGACGCCGTCATCGACCAGCTGACCGGAATGCTCAATCGCAACGCGCTCGGCGCCCGCACCCACGAGCTCGCCCAGCAATCCCAGGTGACCGGCGAGCAGGTCGGAGTGATCGTCGCGGACCTCGACCACTTCAAGGCCATCAACGACACGCGCGGGCACACCGTCGGCGACATGGTGCTCAAGGACGTCGCCTACCTGCTGCGCAAGCAGCTGCGCGCGTTCGACCTCGCCTACCGGCTCGGCGGCGAGGAGTTCCTGATCCTCGTGCCGGGCTCCGATCTGCGGGGCACGCTCGAGCTCGCCGAGCGCCTGCGCGCGGCGATCGCCTCGAGCCCGGTCGCCGGCGGCCTGTCGGTCACGCTGAGCATCGGCGCGAGCGCCTCCGCGCACGGGGAGCGCTTCGACTACGAGACGGAGTTCGCCGAGGCAGACGCCGCGCTGTACGCGGCCAAGCGCGCCGGGCGCAACCGCGTGTGCGCGACCGAGCGCCGCGCGGCAGCGGCGCCGCTGCCGCGCGCCCAGGAGCCGAGCGCGCACGGCTCAGCCGGGGACGCGGTGGCCGCCTGAGTCGCCGTGCGGTGGCCGCCTGAGTCGCCGTGCGGTGGCCGCCTGAGTCGCCGTGCGGTGGCCGCCTGAGTCGCCTCGCGACGCCGGATCTCGATCGCCGGCGCGCTCCCGCGCTCATGCCGCCGCGCGGGCCAGCAAGCGCTCTTCGCCGGAGAGCGTCTGGCTGCTCGCGCCCAGGATCCGCACGTCGGCCAGCTCGCCGGCGGCGGCGAGGCCGCTGAAGTTGACGACCTTGTTGTGGCGCGTGCGCCCGCGCACGCGTTCGGGGTCGGTACGCGACGGGCCTTCGACGAGCACCTCGAGGGTGCGCCCGACGAAGCGCTGCGCGCGCTCGTGCGCGCAGCGCTGCACGACCTGGACGAGCTCCTGCATGCGCTCGACCTTCACAGGGTGGGCGACCGCGCCGTCGCCGAGCGCGGCCGCCTCGGTGCCGCGCCTGGGCGAGAAGACGAACGTGAACGCGCCGTCGTAGCGCACCTCCTCGACGACTTCGAGGGTTTCGCGGAAGTCCGCGTCGCGCTCGCCCGGGAAGCCGACGATGATGTCCGTCGTCAGCGCCGCGTCGGGGATGCGCTCGCGGATCAGCGCCACGCGCTCGAGATAGCGCGCGCGGTCGTAGGTGCGGCGCATCGCCTTCAGCACACGGCTCGAGCCCGACTGCAGCGGCAGGTGGATGTGCTCACAGACGCTCGCAAGCTGCGCGTGCGCGCGAATCACGTCCTCGCGCATGTCCTTCGGGTGCGGGCTCGTGTAGCGGATTCGCTCGATCCCATCGACGCCGTCGAGCAGCCCGAGCAGCTCCGCGAAGCTCGTGCGCTCGCGCAGGTCGCGCCCGTAGGAGTTGACGTTCTGGCCGAGCAGCGTGACCTCCTTGACGCCGTCCGCCGCCATCGTCCGCACCTCCCCCAGGAGCTCATCGGGCGGCCGGCTGACCTCGCGCCCGCGCGTGGACGGCACGATGCAGTAGGCGCAGCGGCAGTTGCAGCCCACGCTGATCTGCAGCCAGCCCTGGAACGGGCGCTCGCGGCGAGCCGGCAGGTGTCCCGTGAAGCCCTCGAAGTCGAAGAAGCCCTGCGCAGTCAGGGAGTCGCTGGTGAGAAACTCGGCGAGCTTGTGCACCTGGCCCGGGCCAAAAGCGACGTCCACGAACGGGAAGCGCTCGAACACCTCCTCCTTGACCGACTGCGCCCAGCAGCCGCCCACGCCGACGATCCGCTCGGGGCGCTCGCGCTTCAGGCGCTTGGCCTCGCCGAGGTGCGCGACGAAGCGACTGTCCGCCGACTCGCGGATCGAGCACGTGTTGAACAGGATCAGGTCGGCCTCGCCCCGCTCGCGCGCCTCGGCGTAGCCGAGCGACTCGAGCATCCCCTTCATGCGCTCGGAGTCGTGCTCGTTCATCTGGCAACCGAAGGTCGTGAGGTGGTAGCGCCGCATCCACGAAAGGGTATCCGGCGCGTCAGCTCGGCCGGCGTCGCGTCAGTCGCACAGCGGCACCTCCCGGCGGATCGCAGCGATCGCCGCCTCGCGATCGGCCGCGCACGTGAGCTCGTGGGCGAAGCCCGTCAGCTCGAGCACGCGCCGCGCGCTCGAGCCCGGCGCGCACACCACGCGCAGCGCCTGGCCGCGGCGCTGCAGGCTGCGCTGGAGCTTGAACAGCAGGCCGAGCGTGGAGCTGTCGATGTAGGTCGCGCCGCTGAGGTCGAGCACCATCCCGAGCGCCTCGTTGGCCAGGTCGAGCGTCGCGTCCTCGAGCGCGCCGACGTTTGAGATGTCGAGCTCGCCGCGCACTGCGACCAGCCGCACGGCCTCCTCTTCGCAGCGCTCGATCGTGGCGAGCGGCACGAGCCGTTGGCGATCCGGGGATCGCTCAGCGCTGCCCATTGGCCTCGCACTGCTTGCGCATGCGCACGGTCGTGCCGGCGGGCGTCTGCTCGAGGTCGAGCACGTCCATCAGCTGCTCGATCACGCGCAGGCCCAGGCCGCGCTCCGATCCGCGCCGCGCCCGCCAGCGCCCGGAGTCGGAGACCTCGACCGCGACGGTGTCACCCGAGCGCTCGGCGACCAGCCGCAGCGTGTGGCCGGCGCCGGGGCCGTAGGCGTGCTCGACGGCGTTTGCGCACGCCTCGCTGACCGCGAGCTTGATCGCGAGCACGTCGTCGCGTCCCTCGCCTGTCTGCACGAGCCAGTGCTCGAGCCGGTGCCTGAGCGCGGACACCGACTCGGGCTCCGCGGGGAGCTCGAGCTCGAGTCGCGACGAGCGCTGGGCGGTCAGGCGCACGGCGAGCAGCGCGGCGTCGTCCTGCAGGGCGCTCCCGCCGGGGACGCTCGCGAGGATGTGCGAGCAGAGCTCCTCGAGCTCCGCCGGTCCCGCGGCCAGCGCGTCGCGCAGGCGCCCGAGTCCGACGTCGATCGGCTCGTTGCGACGCTCGATCAGCCCGTCGGTGTACAGCAGCACGGTGGCTCCCGGCTCGAGCTCGACCTGCCGGTCATTGAACTTCGTGTGCTCGGCGACGCCGACCGGCGGCAGCGGCGTGTACTCGAGGAAGCGCGTCTCGCCGCCGGGGTCGCGCAGCAGCGCGGGCGGGTGGCCGGCGCTCGCAAAGCGAACGGAGCCGCCGTCGAGGTCCACGACCATGTACAGCAGGGTCGCGAGCATGCCGGCGCCGTGCGTGCGCGCGACGAAAGCGTTCAGACGCGTGAGCACCGCGCCCGGGGCGTGCGGCTCCTCGACGGCGTACGCGCGCAGCGCGGCGCGCAGCTCGCCCATCAGCGTCGCCGCGCGCACGCCGTGCCCGACGACGTCGCCGATCGCCAGGCCGACGTGGCCGGCGGAAAGCACGATCGCGTCATACCAATCCCCGCCGACCTGCGCCACGCGCCCGCCGGGCTGGTAGCGGGCGGCCATCGAGAGCATCGGCACCTGCGGCAGCCGATCGGGCAGCAGGTGCTGCTGCAGCGTGCCGGCGATCGCCTCCGCCTCGGCGCGCGCCTGAGCTTCGCGTACGCGCTCGCCGCGCTCGCGCTGCAGTTCGACGAACACCGCGACCTTGCTGCGCAGCACCTCCGCGTCAAACGGCTTGACCACATAGTCCACCGCGCCCGCGGCGTACGCATGGATGACCTGCTCGACGTCCTGGGCGTGCGCCGTGAGGAAGATGATCGGGATGTGACGCGTGCGCGCGCGGGCGTTGATGTAGCGCGCGACTTCCAACCCGTCGAGCCCCGGCATGCGCACGTCGAGCAGGATCACCGCGAACTCCTCCCGCAGCAGCCGACGCAGCGCGTCCTCGCCCGAGCGCGCCGCGACCAGACGCTGGCCGAGCGGCTCGAGCACTGCGTGCAACGCGCGCAGGCCGTCCTCGTTGTCGTCGACCATCAGAATGCTCGCGCGGGCGCTCGCGCGCGCGATCGCCCGCGTAGCGTCCGGCACGGGCGTGCTCGCAATCGCAAGCGGTTGCTCGGCCGCCTGCCGGTCGGCGGGCTCCCGTGTCAGGGTCCGAGCCACGTCCCGATCAACGACAGCAGCCTCTGCGGCTCGACCGGCTTGGTTATGTAGTCCGACGCTCCGGCCGAGAGGCTGCGCTCGCGGTCGCCCTCCATCGCCTTGGCGGTGACCGCGATGATCGGCAGCTCGCGCACGCTCGGCATCTGGCGGATCGCGGCGATCGTCTCGTTGCCGTCCATGTCGGGCATCATGATGTCCATCAACACGATGTCCACGTCGCGGTGGCGTTCGAGCGTCGCGAGCGCCTCCTTGCCGGTCTCGCCAAAGAGCACGTCCATGCCGCGATCCTCGAGCAGGCTGGCGAGCGCGAACAAGTTACGGACGTCGTCGTCCACCAGCAGCGCCCTCTTGCCGCGCAGCGCCGGGGAGCGCCCGTCGGCCTCGGAGCCGTCGAGCTCGGCGCTCCACCCGGCCGCCGGACGCGCGGGCTGACGGTGCAGCGCCATCGCGGTCTCGGCCGTCAGCTGCTCGACGGAGTCGACGACCTTGGCGAGGATCGCCGGCGCCAGGCGGCGCACGCGCGCCTGCTCGCGAGCGGTCAGCGCCCGGTCCGGGCAGAGGATGAACGGGGTCGCGTGGAAGCGCCGCCCGGCGCTCAGCTGCTCGAGCAGCGCGAACACCGTCGTCTTCGGGATCCCGGGGCCGAGGACGATGCAGTCATACGCATGCTCGGCGAGCGCGGCGGCCGCCTCGCTCGTCGAGGAGGCGCCGGTGACCAGCACGCCGTTCGCGCTTCCGGCGAGACCGGAGATCGCCTCCACCGCCGCGCTCCCCCGCTCGACCACGAGCAGGCGCTTGGCGGAGCGTTCGACGACGACGTCCGTCGCGAGGCTCGCGGACTGCGAGGCGCCGGCTGCGAGCTCCGCCGGCCCGGCGACGCTCGCGCTCTCCCGCGTCTCGAGCGCGGCCGGTGCCGCGGCGCTCGAGCTGGGGGCGCGCCCGGGCGCGAGCGTGGGCTCGGCGAGCGCGGGCGCCAGCGGCAGCCCGTCTGTCCCGGGCGGCGTGTCGAGCGCGGGCGCGAGCGGGCGCGAGTAGCGCAGCGGCAGCACGAGCGCGAAGGTCGCCCCCTCGCCGACGCTGCTCGCGACCTGGATCTCGCCGCCGAGCGCGCGCGCGAGCTCGCGGCTGATCGACAGTCCCAGCCCGGTGCCGCCGTACTTGCGGCTGGTCGTGCCGTCCGCCTGCTGGAAGGCCTCGAAGATCACCTGCAGCTTGTCCGGCGGGATCCCGACACCAGTGTCGGTGACTGCGAACGACACGCGCTCGCCGGGCAGCGCGCGGATCCCCAGCGTGACGCCGCCGGCATCGGTGAACTTGAAGGCGTTGGAGAGCAGGTTGCGGAGGATCTGCTCGAGGCGCTGCTCGTCGGTGAGGATCGTCGCGGGCAGCCCCGGGTCGGCTGCGATCTCGAAGCGCAGGCCTTTGTCGGCGGCGATCGGGTCGAACGTGCGCGTGACGTAGGCCTGCACGTCGGCGAGGTCGACGAGGTCGGGCAGGATCTCCATCTTGCCCGCCTCGATCTTCGACAGGTCGAGGATGTCTGAGATCAGCTGCAACAGGTCCGTGCCGGCCGTGTGGATCGTGCGCGCGAACTCGAGCTGCTTCTCCGAGAGGTTGCCGCGCTCGTTCTCCAGCAGCAGCTTGGAGAGGATCAGCAGGCTGTTCAGCGGCGTGCGCAGCTCGTGCGACATGTTGGCCAGGAACTCGGACTTGTACTTCGATGAGAGCGCCAGCTGCGCGGCCTTCTCCTCCAGGCCGAGCCGCGCGAGCTCGATCTCGCGGTTCTTGGTCTCGATGTCGACATTGCGCTCCTCGAGCAGCGCGGCCTTCTGCTGCAGCTCCTCGGACTGCGTCTGCAGCTCCTGGGTCAGCGACTGCGACTGCTGCAGCAGCTCCTCCGTGCGCATGTTGGCCATGATCGTGTTGAGCACCACGCCGAGCGTCTCCATCAGCTGCTCGAGGAAGGTGATGTGGATCTCGCTGTAGGGCTTCAGCGAGGCGAGCTCGATCACGCCGAGCACCTGCTCCTCGAACAGGATCGGCATCACGATGATGTTCACCGGCGCCGCTTCGCCGAGCCCGGAGGTGATCCTGATGTAGTCCGGCGGCGCCTCGGTGATGAGGATGCTCTTGTGCTCGACCGCGGCCTGGCCGACGAGGCCCTCCCCGAGCTCGAAGCTGTTGGAGACGCTCCTGCGCTGCTGGTAGCCGTAGCTGGCGATCAGCCGCAGGCGCGTCTTTGACTCATCGCCGTCCGGTGACTCGGCCAGGAAGAACGCGCCGTGCTGCGCCGAGACGGTCGGCGTGAGCTCGGACATGATCAGCTGGGTCACCATCCGCAGCTCGCGCTGGCCCTGCATCAGGCCGGAGATCACCGCCAGGTTGGTCTTCAGCCAGTCCTGCTCCTCGTTGCGGTTGGTCGTGTCGCGCAGGTTGGCGATCATCTGGTTGATGTTGTCCTTCAGCTCGGCGACCTCGCCCTGCGCCTCGACGGAGATCGAGCGGGTGAGGTCGCCCTGCGTGACGGCCGTCGAGACCTCGGCGATCGCGCGCACCTGCGTGGTGAGGTTGCCCGCGAGCTGATTGACGTTCTCGGTCAGCCGCCGCCAGGTGCCCGAGACGTCCTCGACCTCCGCCTGGCCGCCGAGCTTGCCCTCGGTGCCGACCTCGCGCGCCACCCGCGTCACCTCGTCCGCGAAGGAGGAGAGCTGGTCGACCATCGTGTTGATCGTGTTCTTCAGCGCCAGGATCTCGCCCTTGGCGTCGACGGTGATCTTCTGCGAGAGGTCGCCGCGCGCGACCGCGGTCGTCACCTGCGCGATGTTGCGCACCTGGTCGGTGAGGTTGTTGGCCATGAAGTTCACGCTCTCGGTCAGCCCCCGCCAGGTGCCCGAGACGTCCTCGACCTCCGCCTGGCCGCCGAGCTTGCCCTCGGTGCCGACCTCGCGCGCCACCCGCGTCACCTCGTCCGCGAACGAGGACAGCTGGTCGACCATCGTGTTGATCGTGTTCTTCAGCTCGAGGATCTCGCCCTTGACGTCCACCGTGATCTTTTGCGTCAAATCGCCCTTCGCGACCGCCGTGGTCACCTGCGCGATGTTGCGCACCTGATCGGTCAGGTTCGACGCCATGAAGTTGACCGAGTCGGTCA
>Ga0335075_10001072_pt1 | contig 46058 bp, 47 predicted proteins | sample Lox_Sample_24_FD_206723 | JGI IMG/M metagenome (GOLD analysis project Ga0335075, IMG submission 206723) | Soil microbial communities from Loxahatchee National Wildlife Refuge, Florida, United States - Lox_Sample_2.4 | ecosystem: Environmental > Terrestrial > Soil > Wetlands | place: USA... | reverse complement strand
CACTTCCTCAGCGTGCTGAATGATCGCCAACCGGCGACGGACTTCTCGTGGCAGCTGCGGTTCACTCATGCAGGTCTCCTAGTGCTAGAAGACCCAGACTGTCAACGATGTCCGTCAGTTTTAGAGGAACATTCGCATTGCTAACCAGTTCTTCGGGGTGAGTCTTCGGGGTGGGTCGTGACAGCTGTGGAGCGATATCACGGGGCTTCCCCCACTCGTCGCGCCGACCTACTCGATGCGAACGAGCCCACTTGGGCGTTTGCAGCCATTGACGGCGTTGACCACGACGTAAACTGGCACGTCATAGCGTTGACGGCGTTGGCGGGAAAAGACGATTGCCGAAGCTACTGCGGACGCACTGCGGACGGAGCGGACACCCTGCTCGTCCGGAGAGAGAAGACGCTGGCCGTTCCGGGCGGTCAGGAGGAAGGCCGAGGGGCACCCCCCACTCCTATCGGAATGTTGCGTCTTGTCCGTGGATCGACAACGACGTCATTCGTGGATGGAGGACTGCTGGGCCCAGCCATTGAGCAACGAAGCGGCGTAGTGCGAGTCCTTCGCGCGGCGGCTGCCCAGGATCGGTCAGGAGGGACTGAACTGTGCGTAAGGTCATTTCGGCAAGCTGTGTAAGCGCGGTGGCGTCGCAGCCGTGAAGCTTCCAATCGACATCGAGGCGGTGGAAGACCGACAAGCAGAAGGTGATCGCTGTGTCGGAGGTGAGCGAGGTGGCAGCTTCGCCCTCGGGTGGCTGGGCAAGCAGGCTCTCCAGCTGTGGATCGCCGGTGAGGTTCTCGACTGCGAACGAGATGCTTTCGACGACCGCAGTGACCGGGTCGTTGAGGCCGCTGACGTGGTCTAGAACTTGGTCGATGAACCCGTTGACTGCACGCATTGCGCTGGCGATGAGGAGCGCGTCGGCGTTGGGAAAGTAGCGGTACACCGTCTGACGAGTGACTCCGAGCCTACGGGCGACGTCGGCCAGGCGTATTGCCGATCCGTGCTCAGCGATCACTTCGTCTACCGCATCCAGAATGCGGGCGATTGCCTCTTCGTCCGAGGCGGGTGTGGCACCCGCCCAGCCGCGACTACGCATCCGCTCTCACAAGCATTTCGCTGTCGAACTCGATCTTGAGTGTTGTGGGGCCGGTCATTCCCAGCAGAGATTTCCACGGCGCAGGAGCGATGCGATTGGGTGCGGTGAGACGTCGGGTGAGGATTGTGAGTGCTTCCGCCAATTCCCGGCGTGCGAGGTTCGCCCCAAGGCAGTAGTGCGCACCGCCGCCGAAGGTCAAAATCGCAGGTAAGTCGGTGCGGGCGATGTCGAAGCGATCAGCATCGTCATAAATCGCTGGATCGCGGTTGGCTGCAAAGGTGTTCACGACTACGAAGGTCCCCGCCGGGAACGTGTACCCCCCAAACTCGGCATCCTCGGTGGCGGCTCGCGGTGCGATGCAGACCGCAGGTGAGTGGCGCATGCTCTCCTCGACCGCCTGCATCGCAAGGTCTGGTTGCTCGCCCAGCTTTGCCCATTGATCCGGATGCTCGCAGAGCACCTGCACCGACGCGGCCAGTTGGTTTCGCGTCGTGTCCGTTCCCGCCATCAAGAAGCCAGCCACCAGCATGCGGAGTTCGTCGAGGTTCAGTCGGTCGCCGTCGCTTTCGGCGCGTATGAGCTCAGACAGCAGATCATCGGTCAGATTGTTTCGGCGTGCGGCGACCATGTCATCGACGTAGGCGTCCAGTTCGCTCCACGACCGCATGATCGCGGCTTCATCGAAGGTGGCGTCGGGCTGAAAGTTGAAGGCCTTGAAGATTTCGTCGGTCCATTGTGCGAACTTCTGCCAGTCTTCCCGGGGCGCACCGATCAGCGCACACATGATGGGGGTGGGGTAGGGCCGTGCGATGTCGGTCACGACGTCGCACTGACCGGCTTCTACTACTTGATCGATCAGTCCGTTCACCACCTCATGAATGGTGTCTTGAAGGCATGACGTCGCGCGGGGAGTGAACGCCCTCGACACCAGCTTGCGTAAGCGGGTATGTGGCGGGCCTTCCAGACCTAGAAGACTGCTCATCATCTTGTCATACAGCGGACCTGAGGTGACGCCCTGCGCTGCAAGCGTGATGCCGGGTGGCATGCTGAATCTGCTGTCGCGCAGCATATCCCGCGCCAAATCGTAAGTCAGTATTTCCGGACCAAGGGGCCCAATGGCGATGGGCGCACACGATTGCGCAGCTCGGACATCTTCGAGGATGTCATGCGGAGTGGCGGTGAGGTCGTAGCTAAACGTGGGGAGGCCAGCTTCGAAGACGCTGGGAGCGGCGCTGTTCACATTCATCGTTGTCTCAACTTCCGCTAAGGCCTTGGCAGACATCGTTTTGACATTCCTGCCAGAAGCGTATGACCATACTCCCTCAGTCGTCAATGATCACTCGTATTTGCCCAGTTAAAACCACATATCGCCTGCTGTGGTCATACGATTTGCTGAGAGATGTCGGTATGGTGGTCCGCAGCACCTGCGAAGGACCGAGCCGCGACGCCCAGCAGTAACCGCCTCATATTCGCGTGTTCTAGTCCGCAGTCAGACGGCTCACAGCCCGCGACCGGCCAGTCGGGTTAGTCGGCGAGTACCCGGTAAATCGTGGCCCTGCTGATACCAAGAGCCGCCGCAATCGTGTTAGCGGACTCTCCGGCGGCATGCATGCGTTGCGCGAGAGCCGTTTTCGAGGCGTCCAACGCCTTCGGGCGACCGATGGACTGGCCGCGCGACCGACGCGCTTCCCCAGATGCTGCCCGACGCTCACGACCCAATTCCAGTTCGAGTTCCGCGAGACTCGCCAGCACCCCCGCGACCATTCGGCCCGTCGCATTCGAGGTGTCGATGCCTCCGCGCAGCGACCGCAGCACGATGCCGCGCTCGCCGAGTTCCCTAGTGGTGGTCATGACCTCAGCCGCATTCCTGCCCAGTCGGTCGATGCCGACAACCACGATGGCATCCCCGTCGCGGGCGGAATCCAGCAGAGCGGCCAATCCGGGACGCTGCTCCCGCGTGGAAGTGCCAGACAGCTTGTCGTTGTAGACCCGCGACTCATCCACGCCGGCAGCGACCAGCGCGTCGTGCTGCTGATTTAGCGACTGATGAGCGGTGCTCACGCGGGCATAGCCCAGGACGGTTCCAGTGACGGCGGGAGCAGAGGTTGCGGCCACGCAGTAGTGGCTCAAAAGTCGCAGAAATCATCAAGTGAGACAGTCTATTTTGATACGTCTTTTTCGACAAAACGACGTGGGAGTTCCTGGCGTCCAACAACCTGCTAGTGGATATGGTCACAACAACTTTAGTTGTGAGACGCACTGCGCGCCACAACTAGCCGACACGAAGCTGGTACGGGTTAGCTCAGAGTTCCTTGCCGAAATCGACAAGGAAACCACGGCCGCCCACTTCACCTACGGGGAGCTGGAGGAAAACGACGAGGATCTAGCGAAGCTGCGCGGCTGGTTCGACAAGTTCGCCGCGCGCGACCGACTCGGCGCCACCGGCCGCGACGCCGCCGTCAAAGCCCTCAAGGAGTGCAGCCACGCTCTCGACGGCTTCGCCGAAGCTGTTTATGCCGCTGACCTCGACGCGCCCTGACCCCTTTAGGTGATGTGGATACGTCGCAGATCGTGGTGAGCGGGCCGGGCAAGGCGGCACGCCATCCTCGCCGCATCTGCTGCCCTCGTCGAATCACACACCGGCCCAACCGAATACGCTGCCACAGTGCACCCGATGGGCGTGCCTAGCCGTGCTGTCGGCATCATCGCCGAAGGCTGGCGCGACACCATCGTGCCTGTTCACGCATCCCGCCTGGCCCTGGCGGTGAGGTCTAAGGAAGCCAGACGTCCGAAATCGGCTGGCTGCTGAGCGGCCGGCAAGCTGGCTCAATTGGGAACAAATTTAGGAACAAGACACGGTGAAACGGCCCAGAATCGGTGCCATGTGGCGCCACGGGCCAGACACACGAAGCCCGTTGAAATGCGCCTTTGAGACTAGGCGGACACGGGAAAATCCCTGGTGCGTAGCTCATAACCCCCGAATCTTCGGTGTGTACGTGGGGGTCAACAGTGGCGCGAAACGAGATTCGCTGCTGCTGGCGCACTTTCAGCTGCACCGGGTGTCTCCGCGACACCGCTGGCTGCGGGCTGGGCCCGGTGACCGGCGTGGCCGCATCAGCTATTGATGACATCTTGTCGATTGCGGTTGAACGTCGGAGGCATGAATCAGGTCGTTTGGCCCTATTCGGTATTCGGTGACGGGTGTGAGTCTGACTTAGCACGCGATACCGCCGGGGCATCCAGCGTCGTAGTCCGGCGGGTATTGCCACGCCCGGAGCTTGGGAGACGGAGTTGACTGAGATCGCCGACGAACTGACCGAGTTACCGCTGTCGCAGCTGCTGGCCGAATTGCACAGTTCTGTAGCGGGTTTGACGGCAATCGAGGCGCTGGAGCGACTGCAGCACTACGGTCCAAACGAGATCGCCGAGCGGCACCGCAATCCGGTGTTGGAGTTTCTCGGGTATTTCTGGGCGCCGATCCCGTGGATGATCGAGGTCGCTCTGGCGTTGTCGCTGGCCGCCCGGCATTGGACCGATGCGGTGATCATCGGGGTGCTGTTGGCGATGAACGGGCTGGTGGCCTATTTCGAGGAACATCAGGCGGCGAACGCGATCGCCGCGCTCAAGCAGCGTTTGGCTTCGCAAGCGCGGGTCTTGCGTGACGGCGCATGGATGACCGTGGCGGTGCGCGAGTTGGTGCCCGGCGACGTGGTGCGGGTGCGCCTCGGTGACGTGATGCCCGCCGATCTGCGGGTCCTCGACGACGTCACGCTCGAGGTGGATCAGTCGGCGCTGACTGGCGAATCGTTGGCCGTGAGCCGCGGCAAGGGCGAGTCCCTGTATTCCGGCTCGGTGCTAGTGCGCGGGGAGGCGGACGCGCTGGTGTGCACTACCGGCGCATCGTCGTACATGGGCAAGACCACAGAGTTGGTGGAGAGCGCGGGCACCGTCAGCCACTTCCAGCGCGCGGTGCTGCGCATCGCCAATTACCTGATCGTGATTGCGGTCGCATTGGTGACGTTGACGGTCGCCGTTTCGTTGGTCCGGGGTAATCCCACCTTGCAGACCCTCGAGTTTGCGCTGGTGGTCACCATTGCCTCGATTCCGGTGGCGCTGCCCGCTGTGCTGTCGGTGACCATGGCCATCGGCGCACGCCAATTGGCCCATCAGCAGGCGGTGGTCAGCCACCTGCCCGCCGTCGAGGAACTCGGCGGCATCGACGTGTTGTGTTCGGACAAGACCGGCACCCTGACCCAGAACCGTCTCGCGCTCGCTGCCCGCTGGACCGCCCAGGGCATCCCCGACAACGAGCTGCTCACGGTCGCCGCGCTGGCGTCGCGTGCCGAGGACAACGACCTGATCGATCTGGCAGTGATCGCTGCCGCGGGCCAACGATCCGCGGCAGCGGTGGAACAGTTCGTTCCGTTTGACCCGGTCAGCAAACGCACGGAAGCGCGGGTGGGCGGCGCCGACGGTCAGGTGTTTCGGGTTAGCAAGGGCGCACCGCAAGTGATCGCCGCCTTGTGTGACGGTGACGGCGCGGCCATCGAGGTCGACCACGTGGTCGAACGGTTCGCCGGCCACGGGCACCGGTCCCTCGGTGTGGCCAAAACTGACGGCGACGGCTCCTGGCGGCTGATGGGTGTGCTGGCGTTGGCCGACCCGCCTCGCGACGACTCCGCAGCCACCATCACCGCTGCGAAGGAACTCGGCATCGACGTCAAGATGGTCACCGGTGACCAGGTCGCCATCGGCCGCGAGATCGCACGCCAAGTCGGCCTGGGCGAGCAGATCCTGGATGCCGGCATCCTCGACGACGGCGCTGACGACGACGACTTGGGTGCCCGGGTGGAAGCGACCGACGGGTTCGCGCAGGTGTTTCCTGAACACAAATACCGCATCGTGCGGCTGTTGCAGGCCCGTGGGCACATCGTCGGGATGACCGGCGATGGCGTCAACGACGCCCCTGCCCTCAAGCAGGCCGACGCCGGCATCGCGGTGGACGGCGCCACCGACGCGGCGCGTGCAGCCGCCGACGTGGTGCTGATGGCGCCGGGGTTGTCGGTGATTGTGGCCGCGATCGGTCAGGCCCGTGAAATCTTCGCCCGACTGACCAGTTATGCCACCTACCGCATCGCCGAAACCATCCGGGTGCTGTTGCTCATCACTCTGGCAGTTGTGTTCATGAACTTCTTCCCAGTCACCGCCGCGATGATCGTGTTTCTCGCGGTGCTCAACGACGGCGCGATCCTGTCCATCGCCTACGACCACGTGCGCGGATCACCCAACCCCGTCAAGTGGGACATGCGCGTTGTGTTGACCATCGCCACCGTGCTGGGCGTCATCGGTGTCGTAGCGACCTTTGTGCTTTTGTTCCTCGCCGACAAGGTCTTTGGCCTAAGCCACGACTTGATTCGCACCATGATCTACCTGAAATTGTCAGTCGCCGGCCAATTGACCATCTTCTTGACCCGCAGCCGCGGCCCGTTCTGGTCACGGCCCACACCCGCGCCGATAATGCTGGGCGCTGTCATCGGAGCGCAGACCATCGCCACCCTGATAGCCGTCTACGGGGTCGCGATGACCCCACTCGGATGGCGCTGGGCCGGTCTCGTGTGGGCTTATGCGGTGACGTGGTTCTTATTCAATGACCGGGTCAAGCTCGTCGCTTACTCCTGGCTCAACCGCCATCCGCGCCGTGAACGACCGAACCGGTTGCGCATGTGCACATTTCAGCACCATCGGAAGGAACAACGCACATGAGCACGGAGAGCAAGGCCGAACGGCGTTCCGCAACGCGCTGGTATCAAGCTGCCTATCGGCTCATGTATCGGGTGGGTTTCGCCAAGGTGTGGGAACGGGCCGCACCCCCGGCCGAGCTGGTCGCACTGGTCGAGGGTCCCGACGCATTGCCGGCCGGGCGCGCGCTGGATCTGGGTTGCGGAATCGGCATCGACACTGTCTATCTCACGAAGCACGGCTGGGATGTCACCGGCGTTGACCTGACACCCCAGGCGTTGGCGATCGCGCGCCGAACCGCAGCGTCGGCCCGCGTCGGCCCGAGATTTCTGGAAGGCGACGTGAGTCGTCTGCCGGATCTCGACGTTGGCGATGGCTACAGCTTGCTCGTGGACTTCGGGTGCTATCACACCTTGCCCGACGACCGGCGCGACGCCTATGTCGCAGGGGTTTCACGCGCCGCGGCGCCGGGTGCAACGCTTCTCCTGATGGGCTTCCGACGAGCCCCTAAGGCCATGCCCATACGTGCGGGAATGACCGTCGACGAGATTCGCCAACGCTTCGGCGGTGCCGGATGGGATCTGGTCGAGGCGGAGCAACGCAGCGTGCCTGACACGAGGGCCCCGCGGCGATTCCGCGATCATTTCGAATTCTGGTCCTACCAACTGCGGCGCAGCCCGCGATGACCGGCTTGCTCACTGGTCGCTATCAGCTGAAACACCCAGGGCCACAGGCAGTGTCGGCGCTCACGCCGCCGCTGGATCGGCCGTGGCGACGCCCGGGCGCGTTTCGCTACGCGTTGGGCAGGCTGCGGGGCATTGCGCGACCCCCGGTCTTCGTGACCGAGGCGCCTGGGTCAACGCCAATGATTGCTCTCTCGTCGCCGAGCACACTTACGGAGAGGGCCGCATGAGCACTTTGACCTCGGGTGCGGATCAGGGGGTGACGGATATCCACTATCCGAATCCCAGGCCATTGTTACGACTACTCTTACCTGCTCAGCAATTTCGCTCAACGGTTAACAGGACTATCCCTGTTCGAGTGAGCATTCTGGTCGATGGCGCTGTAGATCGCATGGATATTGGGGTCAAATGGCTCTATTCGAAAGGGGAGTGCCTCCGACATCATCGAGTCTTCGATATCGGTTCGCGACGAACGACTTCGTCGTCTAGCGATTAGGGAGAGCGCCAGTGAAGATCACCACGATGATAATGACGGCAATAGCAGCCCTTGTCATGGCAACGACTGGTGCCGCTAACGCACCGACTGCATCGGCCGCTTATCCCGTCGTCGGCAAACTTGGTAGCGAGCTAGCGATGACGGACACAGTCGGCCAAGTCACCCTGAGTTGGAAGGTAAGCGATCTCAAACCCAGCACCGATGCGGTGCCCAATTCCTTCCCGTACTCCGTACAGGGCAACCTCTGGGAAGCCACCGCCACGGTCAAGGCCATTTCCGGTAGCGTCACCCCCGCCATTTCACAGTTCAACGCCATCGCCCCCGACCAAGCCGCCTACCGGGTTCTCTGGCAAGTGCCTTTCTCGACCAACATCAGCGGGGCCACCATCCCTCAGGGCGCAGAATCAACCGGCAAAATCCACTTCGACGTCACCGGTCCAACGCCGACCACCGTCACTATGAACAACGGGATGGAAGACCTCATGATTTGGGGGCCATAGGCGGGTGGCTGTGGATCGATTCACTGCCGCCGATTTCGCAACAGGCCTGCAGTCGTCTTCGATGACGACTACCCGGTCGGGCCCGGCCGACTAATAAAGGGAACTGACGGAAATGGCTTTTGAGGCGCAAACGGGCTGTGACTTGCGACTGCCTGCGCCGGCAAGCAACACTGACGATCCGATCGTCGCGATGTTCGCGCGGCGAAAAACCATCCGAGATATCGATCCGGCCTCGTTGCCGATGCAGGAGCTTTCCAACCTGCTCTGGTCGGCGTTCGGTGTGAATCGCAAAGTAGGTCCGTTCGGGATGTCGGGGCGGACCGCGGGTTCAGCCAGCAACTCCCAGGAGATCGATCTCTATGTCGCGCTCGCCGACGGAGCGTATCGCTATGATGCAGCGAGTTGCCGCTTGGCGCGGGTCACTCGCAGTGACCTGCGCACCGGCGCACTGACACCGGGCCAACCGAACATCACGGCCAGCGCCCCGGTTCAATTGATCTACGTCGTCGACCTTGATCGGCTTACGCACACGGCGGGCTTTGAGGAACCCGGCCTCCATGATCCGGAGACCCAGAAGTCGTACTACTTCGTCGACACCGGCCTAATTGCCCAGAATGTTTACCTTTTCGCCGCTGCCCACGGACTTGCGGCCTGGTTTCACAACTGTGACCGGGCGGGTCTGGCCCAGAGCCTGGAATTGAAAGCAGAGCAACGAGTCCTGTTTGCTCAATCCGTTGGCTATCCATCGGCGCACTGACCGGCAGCCCTATGCCCGGGTCAGGATGACTTGATTTCGTCAGAAGTGGTCGTGAGACCCTTTGGCGCGGCCCGGCGGGGCACCGTCGAATTACGGCGCGGGCTGCTCCCACGCGTGTTCGGGGACCATCTCCTGGTGGTCAGTCGGGCGGCGTGGGGGTCATCGATCCGATGTAGTACGTTTCGTGCCCGGTCGGGTAGCCGCCGCCATCGGTGGCAATGTGAACGTGGTCGTAGTGGTTGGCGGTTTCGTTGCCATAGTCCTGCGTCCAGCTCCCCTTGCCGACGCCCGGATAGATTTTCTGCCGCCAGATCACGTGGTTGATTCCCCATCGCTTGGCATTCGCCAGGGCATACCCGGCGATTTGGTTGCCGAGTTCGATGCCGTCGGGGGAGTCGTGATTCGGGATCATCACGTCGATCGCCAGTCCGTTGGGATGCCACGGCAGGGCGTCCTGCCGGTACCCGCCGATGGTGGTGATCTGTGGAAACAACACGCTGATCGCACGCGCGGCCCAGACGGTCTTGACCTGCAGCCCGTTTTCCGGCGCGACGCCGACAGGTAACACGAACTGGAATTGCTGGGCAGCGACTGGCGCGTCCGCCGTCAACAAGTGCGTCTCCGCGGGACTGGCGACGTGTAGCGCGCCGGCCGGCACAGCCGTGTGCGGCGGGCTGGCCGGGGCGGGTGCGGGGTTTGTCGAGGTTGCCGCCGCGGTAGCCGCCGGGGTCTTGGCGCAGCACCGGGACTCAGTGCTTTGGGCGTAGAGCATGGCGGCAGAGACGACGAGTGTGGCCGCGAAGGCCAGCCACCGGCTGCGCCCCTTGGCTAATGAGTCTGCGCTCACGCACAGCACCTTACTGCCGTGTTCGACGCGGTGTGGCAACTTTCCTCAGCGCGTGGCCGACCGGCAGCTCGGGGGCCGAGCACGCGGCTGCTCGCCGGCAAACACAACGCGGTACGGCCCGGAGGCCCGGTTGAATTGTGCGGACGGGACCGCACGTTGGCGGGAGGCACGCCGACCTTCGACGCTCGATTCGAAGAAGTCGGCAGCGATCAGCCAACCGGCGGACAGCGCCATGGCCACACCGAATTCCAGCGGTGAGCCGACGGCGAGCGCAGCTGCGGCGCAGATACCTGACACCACACTGACCGCGATTGCGCAGACGCGAAACGTGGTGATGTAGGAGTCTCGGGTTTGCGATGGGATGCCGGGTGCGACCATCGCCCCTCCTTTTCAATCGGCAGGTTTACCTTATGGACCGAATTCCTCAAACCGTCACCTCAATGTTTCGCGACCGAGATGTGGGTGAAATAGGGCCGCACAGCACGGGGAACACGGGGCTTAAGGCCACGAATAAAAGGCCGAACGTCCCACTGGCGTGAGTCAGGCTTATGCGGTGGTTGCAACCAAACGGTCGGCAAGATCCGATAGCGCACGTGCAGTGGCGATTTTCCGGCGGGCGTCGTCTTCTAGGTAATCGCATGGGTGGCGATATGCGATGCCGAACCCGGCTAACCGCTCTCCGTCAGCGTGTAATACCACCTTGGCCTGCGTGCGGCCACCGCCCTCATTGATAGTGATGCTCATTGTCGAATGTGCCGTATCGAGCGTCGTAGGACCGCTGTGGTGCATCGTCCGAGCCTCCAGACCGCCATTGCGTAAGTCCATTTCTTGCTTTGAGCCTAAAGACGGCCTTACTGGTCTGTAGAGTCTTTTGTCACTCGGAGTGCCGCCATTGGCCATCGGCCGAAATCGGGCCCGTTCCCAAAAGTCAGAAAACAACCGGAGAGTAGCTTGCCGAATTTCCCGTGCCCAGGCAGGTCACATCGACGCTGTAGGTCCCGCCGGCCGGCGGGAAAATGATCGTCACGGGGGTCGAAGGGCTGGCTCCGGTCACCGTGGTGTCGCGATCATAGGGAAATGCAGGCGTATTCATCACGCCCACCGAGTGATAGTGGCAAACCTCGGTCGCTCCTGGCGGGTTGTGCGCATCCACGATGGTGACGTACAACGCCGCCCCGCCACCGCCATAGATGACCTCGAGGCTGCCGTCCTGGCTCGCGAAGTAGGTCGGATTGGTTTCGGCCTGCGCGTTTCCGGTACAAGCAAGCAGCATTGCCGGTAGTGATACCGCGGCAGCTGCGGCCACCGCCGGGGTGCGCCATCTCCTGTCATCGCGGTTCATGTAGTGCTCCTGTTTGCATCGGACGCGGCATGCACACCCTGAGGATAGGTCGCAGCGCGGTCGCCCACAGGCTCTTGACTACCTCAGCACGGTGCTGCTAAACATGGCGTGCGCCCCGAAATTGGGCGATCGCCCAAAATCGTATTCGCACCGGAATCGAGGTTGGCATGGCGGGCCGGATGGACGGCAAGGTCGCATTCGTGACCGGCGCTGCGCGCGGACAGGGCAGAAGTCATGCCGTTCGGCTGGCACAAGAGGGTGCCGACATCATCGCCGTCGACATCTGCCGTGACTTCGAGAATTCCCCCGCAGACGGTGCGACACCGGAAGACCTCGACGAGACGGCCGGCATGGTCAAGAACGCCGGGGGCCGCGTCGTGACCGCCGAAGTCGACGTGCGCGATTACGACGCATTGCGCGCAGCGGTCGACGGCGGTGTCGAACAACTCGGACGGCTTGACGTCATCGTCGCCAATGCCGGCATCGGGACGACGGCCGGAAAACTGCACAAGGCCGACGAGGCGCTGTGGCAGGAGATGATCGACGTCAACCTCAGTGGGGTGTGGAAGACGGTGAAGGCCGGCGTTCCGCATATCCTGACGGGCGATCGCGGCGGCTCGATCATCCTGACGTCCTCGGTCGCCGGTAACAAGGCATATCCTCACGTCGGCCACTACGTCGCCGCCAAGCATGGGGTGATCGGCCTGATGCGTTCCTTCGCTGTCGAATTGGGGCAGCGCATGATCCGCGTCAACGCTGTCCTCCCGACGCACGTGAATTCGCCGTTGCTGATGAACGAGGCCACCTATCGCGCTTTCCGGCCGGAGTTGGACAACCCCGGGCCCGACGATCTCGCGCCGGTGTGTCAGAGCTTCCACTACCTGCCCATCCCCTGGGTGACCCCCGAGGACATCAGCAACGCGGTGTTGTTCTTGGCCTCCGACGAAGCGCGCTACATCACCGGGGTTGCGCTTCCGGTAGACCGCCGGCAGCTGCCTGAAGTAAGGAATCACCGATGACTGTCACCAGCGACACGGATGTTTACTACGACCCCTACGACGTCGGCATCAACGCCGACCCCTACCCGACCTACGCGCGCCTGCGCGACGAGGCCCCGATCTACTACAACGAGCAGTACGACTTCTGGGCGATCTCAAGGCATTCCGACGTCGAGAAAGCCCTGGCGAACTGGGAGGTCTTCTCCAACCGCCGAAGTGACATCCTCGAATTGATCAAGTCCACATTCGACATGCCACGCGGCGTGATGATGTTCCAGGACCCACCCGAGCACACGATGCTGCGCGGGCTGATGTCACGGGTCTTCACGCCGCGCCGGATGGCCGAAATCGAAGACCAGATCCGGCAGTACTGCATCCGGTGCCTGGACCCCCTCGTCGGGTCGGACGGGTTCGACATCATCGCCGAGCTGGCGTCGATGATGCCGATGCGCGTTATCGGCATGCTGCTGGGAATCCCTGAATCAGAACAGGTTTCGGTCCGCGACGCGAACGACGCCAACCTGCGCACCAAGCCGGGCGCGCCGCTCAAGGTCGCCGACGCCGACTCCATCGCCGACGGCCGCATCTACGCCGACTATGTCGAGTGGCGCTCGAAGAACCCATCCGACGATTTGATGACGACATTGCTCAACGTCGAGTTCGACGACGAGGATGGCGTGCACCGCAAGCTGACCCGCAAAGAGGTGCTGCACTACACCCAGGTGGTGGCCGGCGCCGGAAACGAGACAACCGGTCGGCTGATCGGCTGGCTGGCCAAGGTTCTCGCCGAACATCCCGACCAGCGTCGCGAAATTCACCAGGACCGCTCGCTGCTCAACCGCGCCGTCGACGAGACGTTGCGGTTCGAGCCCACCGGACCACACGTCGCCCGTTGGATGGCAAAGGATTTCGAGTGCTACGGCACGACCATCCCGGCCGGCAGCGCCATGCTGCTGCTATTCGGCGCGGCCAATCGCGACCCCCGCCGGTACACCGATCCGGACACGTTCAACATCAGGCGCGACAACATCTCGCACATCACCTTCGGAAAGGGCGTGCACTACTGCCTGGGCGCGAACCTCGCGCGCCTGGAGGGCCGCGTCGCGCTGGACGAGATCCTCAACCGCTGGCCCGAATGGGACATCGACTACAACACAGCACAACTCGCGTCGACGTCCACCGTTCGCGGCTGGCAGCGGCTGCGCGTCATGCTGCCTTGAGTGCATGCGGGACGACAGGTTCAGTGTCGCGGTCATGACGCGTGCAAGCGTCACGAGCACAAGCATCCCTTTCCGGCGAGGCCGGCGGTACCTAGGCTCAGCCGGTCAGGCGCGGCCGCGGCGGGTCTTCGGCGCCGGCATCTCGAATCGGTCCAGGAAGCGATTGACGAGAGCCAACGCCTCGTCGTGACCGCCCTTGGTGCCCAGCCCCTGTTCGAGGATCAGCGTGCGGCCGATCGCGGCGATGACGACGGCGATGGCGGCCGGCGGAAATTCGTCTGCGTCGATGCCGTGTTGTCGCACGATGAAGTTCAGCGCGGTGATCTGTTGCTCCCGCCATCGCTCTGACCAGGCCGCGATCTCCGCCTTGATCTCCTTGCGATGGTTGGCAAGACCCATGAACTCCAACAGCAGTCGGGTGTCCTTGGGTGCGGTGAGGGTGTCCCAGAAGGCGTGCAAAGGGCGGTCGGAGGCCAGCGCATTCTGCTGGCGTTCCAAATAGACGGCAGCGCCGCGGCGGAAAACCGCCATGTACAACTCGTCCATAGTGGGGAAGTAGTAATGCACCAATGCCGGTTTCACACCGGCTTTGGCCGCCACCCGGCGTGAGGTGGCTGCGGCGTAGCCCTCCTCGACCATGATCTGACTCGTCGCGGCAACCAGCATGTCGCGAGTCGCCGAGTCCCGTGCCTTAGGTCGCTGCGTGGCGGTCACGCTATACCGCCGGCTCGGCGACCATGTCGAAGAACGCGGCACCGGAGTCCGGGATGCGATTCTGCTTGAACACGTTGACGGCGTAGGAAACCAGGATCATCGAGTAAAGCAGGTGCAGCAGCCGTTCGGCGTCTTGTGGTAGGTCGTTGATGTCGAGCTCATTGAGGTGGGCGATCGCTTCCTCCGCGCGAGGGGCGATCGCGTCGTAGAACGTGACGAGTTCGTCGTAGGGTTTCTTCAGACGCGCCTGGTAGCGTTGCGCCCGCGTCGGCAAGGCCCAGTCCGCCACGAATGGCTCGAGATCGGCGAACCCTTGCGGCAGTGTCACATTGGTCATGAGCGCCGCTCCTCAGCATCGCTTCGCTTTGCATCGTCGCCAGCGCGGGTCATGACGACTCTCCCGCCTGGTGGGCGGCCACCGTGTCGCGGATGACCGTGTGGAATTGGCGGATGAGCAGCTCCTGGTCGCTGAGATGAAACGTGCTCTGCGCCCGTGTCTTCAGCGCCGAGTGGGTGGCCTCGATCGTGTTCACGTCCTGCATCGCGAACTCAATCGTGCTGTCGACCACCAGCTCTTGGGCCAACCGTTCTTGCGCATTGGCGGGCGGCACAAAGTACATGTCGATCTCGTAGATGTGCGAGTCGACGGTCTCCGGCCAGTAGGTGTAGGTGATGTAGTAGCCGCGCGCCCAGATCTGGATGGAGATATTCGGGAACAGCCAGAACTGGTCGTTGCCCCACGATGCGATGTTGCCGCGGTTCAGGAATTTCGCGCCCCCATTTTCGAGCCCGAGATCCGGAACATCGTCGGGTCCGAACAGGCCGGCGCGGAACAGCTTATAAACCCAGCGTTGGTCCCGGCGGGCCGGTCCAGCGGTGCCCGGCTCGCGGGGCGGCATTGGTGGTGGTCCGGGCACCGAGGTGAGCATGTGCGGCCGGAACAATTCGTAGTGGTAGGAGTCGACGGGCGGCACCATCTTCTCGGCTTTGGAGACGTCGGGGTCGATGAAGCGACCGTGCACATACGGCGGGTGATACCACTCGCAGACCGAGTCGACGGCCAGTTTCCAGTTGCCGTTGATCCGGGTGGAGAACCCGTACCGCTGCGTCATCTTCTCGAACGGATAGGTCGCGATCGCCGACAGCCCGTCGCCGAGGAAATCCCGCAGCGGCACCGGGTCGTCGACGAGGTTGATGAAGATGAAGCCCGCCCAGACCTCGCAGTGCACCGGCGGCATCCGCAATGTGCTCTTGTCCAGGTCGAAAAACTCGTCTTCATTGGTGATGTGGTTGACCTTGCCGTCCAGGCCATATCGCCAGCCGTGGTACTTGCAGGCGAACGCGCGACAGGTTCCCGAGGACTCTCGTCCGGGGTGCTCCTGCCAGACGACCTTGTTGCCGCGGTGGGCGCACACGTTGTGGAACGCGTGCACGGTGTCATCCAGATCGCGTGCGACGACGATCGAGGCGAGCCGACCCGGCAAGTCGCGGGTGAAGTACGAACCCTTGCGCGGCAATCGCTCGATTCGTCCGATGCACAACCAGTTTCGCTCGAACACCGCCTTACGTTCGGCCGCGAAGAATTCCGGGGAGATCGAATCTTCGTAGTCGACCGGGCCGGTACCGAGTTCGGGATAGTCGGTGGTGAACTTGCCCCGGCCGGTGGACAGCCGCTGCTGGATGCTGGTCATGACCGAGCTCCCTCGCTGTGCTGACCGTCGGACCAAGGTGCGTCATCCCATGCCCGATCCAGCGGGGCCATCTCACCGCCGAATGGAAAGAAGGCCCGCTGCGCGTAGGTTTCCCGGGCCAGGCCGTGGCCGAGTTCGTCGATGAAAGCCCGCTTGAGCGGGTTGGTGAACAGCTGGCGTGAGTAGCGCAGCGTCAGCGGCGGACGCTTCACCAGTTCGCGGGCCAACTCCCACGCCCGGTCCAGCAACTGGTCTCCTGCCAGCACCTCGTTGACCACACCCCACTCCTTGGCCTCGGCCGCGCCGAGTTTCATCCCGGTGAGCAAGAAATAGCGGGCCCGGGTGTGGCCGGCCAAAAAGCTCCAGATGACGTGCTGCCCGTCGCCGGGCACCTGGCCGCGGGGAAAATGCGATGCGTCCTGGAAGTAGGCGTCCTCGGATGCCAGCACGATATCGCCGAGCAGCGGTACCTCGGAGTGCATGTTGCACGGGCCGTTGACGGCGCTGATCATCGGAACGTCGACGTCGAGCACATTGGTGATCAGATGCCTCGCATACCAAGCTTTTTCGTCGAGTTTGTTGAGGCCGCGGGTGCCGGGCATCAACAGGTACTCGGGTTTTTCGACGGGGTCGCCGTTGGGCATGCGTCCCCAATTGGCGTTGTAGTTCTCACCGGTGCCGGTGTGGATGAGCACCTTGATCTCGCGGTCGCCGGCGATATCGGCGAACGCGTCGGACATGTCGTCGTGTGCCCGCCAGTCCCACACCAGGCTGCCGCCGTTGGTGTGGCATTGCATGAACAGGATTCCGTCGTCGGTGAGTTGGAGCCGATAGTTCGGGTATCGGTCGTGGTACTCGCTGTATCTGGTCCGTTTTGCCATAGAGCTGACTCTCTCCCTTTTGGCAGCCTTGAGCGATCGCCCAAATAGTCCCATCTATGCTGGTAACGGTCAAGGCTCAGCTTCCGTGCAGCCGGGCCACCACCGGTGCGAAGGATGTGATCTGGGACTGCTGGACGGTGAGGTAGTTGACACCCAGCTCATCGCGGCGCGAACACAGCGTTTCCACAACGCTTTCCACCGAGCCGACCAGGACGTTGGGATGGTCGCGGAGCAAATCGGCCGCTATCCCGGTCAAAGCCGCCAACTCTCGCAGGGCCGTCTCGGGATCGTCGGTGATCTGGGTGAAGTACGGCGAGCTCTCGACGTCCAGACCGGCGAAGCGCTCGCCGGCGGCGTCGCGCACGAAGCCGATTCGACGCCGCGCGACCGCCTGCGGATCGAGGCCGTCGGCGTCGCGCGCCACGAACGGCACATTTGAGATGCTCACGATGTCGGCTTCGCGGCCGGCGAGCGAGAGGACCCGCGGTCCGCCCCCGCCGATCATGATCGGGGGATGTGGGCGTTGCACCGGGCGGGGCCGCCCGGCATATCCGTGCACCTGAACGAATTCGCCTGACCAGTTCAGCTCGTCGCCTTGCCAATGAGCCTTGATGAACGAAACGACCTCGGCTAGCTTGGCGATTCGTCGGCCGGGTGGCTCGAAGTCGAGTCCTATTGCGTCGTATTCGACTTCACTCCACCCGGCTCCGATGCCCATCTCCAGCCGACCGTCGGAGAGCAGATCGAGAGTCGCCGCTTCCTTGGCCAAGACCGCCGGCGCGTGATAGTCGATGCAGAACACCCGGCACCCGATGCGCAGTGTCTGGGTTACCGCGGCCGCTGCCGCCATCGCCGCAATGGGGGCCAGGTCTTGCCGAGGAGTGCGTGCGGCGCGCTGCGCGGGGCCCGGCCCCAAGTAGTGGTCAGCCAGGAAAAGCGTTGAGTATCCGAGATCTTCGGTTTTGCGAACGGTGCTGTGCCACTCGCGGCCCCCGGCGGCGTTGGTCGCCTGCACTGCGAAACGAAACGGTGGCCTGTTCATGGGCTTGACCATAATCGACGCGGAGTGATAGGCATGGGGTTTGGGCGGTCGCCCAGGAAGGTGGCCCAGAAAGGGCGGTAGTGGGCTTGAAGACGGCGGTCGTGGCGGGCGGTGCGTCAGGGATCGGCCGCGCGGTCGCCCAACGGTTGCGCAGCGACGGATTGCAGGTTGCGGTTATCGACCTGTCGCCAACCGACGATGGGTTCGGTCAAGTCGCCGACGTCACCGACCGCGCCCAAGTGGACGACGCCGTCGCGGCGATCCGCGAAGAGTTCGGCCCAATCTTGGTGCTGGTCAACGCAGCCGGGGTGGAAGGCTTCAAGAAGTTCTCGCAGATGTCGTTTCAGGAGTGGTCCAAGGTCATCGACGTCAACCTGAACGGCGTGTTCCACACCATCCAGGCTGTGCTGCCCGACATGCTCGAAGCCGGGTGGGGACGCATCGTCAACATCTCGTCGTCCAGCACGCACTCCGGGCAACCGTTCATGGCGCACTACGTGGCAGCGAAATCCGCGGTGAACGGCCTGACCAAATCGCTGGCCCTGGAATACGGCCCGTCCGGGATCACCGTCAACGCCGTCCCGCCGGGATTCGTCGACACACCGATGCTCCGCAGCGCCGAAAGCCGGCATCTGCTCGGCGGCTCGGTGGAGGACCACATCAAACGCACGCCGGTGCGCCGGGTGGGCCGGCCCGAGGATATCGCCGCGGCGTGTTCGTTCTTCATATCCGAGGAGGCCAGCTACATCACCGGACAGATCCTCGGCGTCAACGGCGGTCGCAACACCTAGATAGGCAGAGGATGGCTGAAATATGTGGGTGAGGGATCAGCTCTTCATCGACGGGAAGTGGAATGCTCCCGACTCCGACACCGTGATCACGGTGGTATCGCCGCACAGTGAGGCGGTCATCGGCCACGCGGCCTGCGCAGGGCCCGCGGACGTGAATCGCGCTGTCGAAGCCGCCCGTGCGGCTTTCGACACCGGGCCGTGGCCGCGCCTGCAGCCCAACGAACGGATCGACGCGCTCACCCGGCTGGCCGGTATCTACAAAGCACGGCGAGCCGACATGGCGGCGCTGATTTCCGCGGAGATCGGCGCTCCGATCAGCTTCGCCAAACGCGCGCAGGTCGGTCTACCGCTGATGATGATCTCGGCGTTCTGCGGTTTGGCGGGAAGCTACGAATGGCAGCAGGCGCGTCCTGGGTTGTACGGCAAGGACATTCGGATTCTCAAGCAACCGGTGGGCGTCGTCGCCGCGATAGTGCCGTGGAACATGCCGCAGTTCCTCACCGTCGCCAAGGTCGTGCCGGCACTGCTGGCGGGCTGCTCGGTCGTGCTCAAGCCTGCGCCCGAGTCGGTGCTCGACGCGCAGTTGCTCGCCGACCTGGTCGCCGAGGCCGACTTGCCGCCCGGAGTCTTCAACGTGGTGCCCGGCGGTCGCGATGTCGGTGAGCAGTTGGTGAGCCACGCGGGTATCGACAAGGTGTCGTTCACCGGGTCCACGGCGGCCGGCCGCCAGGTGGCCCTGGCCTGTGCCGCGGGGCTGAAACAGGTGAGCCTCGAGCTGGGCGGCAAGTCGGCGGCCATCGTGCTCGATGATGCCGACCCGTCGGCCGTCGCGACCGGAATTCAGATGGCCAGCCTGGCCAACAGCGGCCAGGTCTGCAACGCGCTCAGCCGGATCCTGGTGCCGACTGCCCGTAAGGATGAGTTCGTCGACGCGTTGGCGGCGGCGATGGAGACGATGACGGTCGGCGACCCCGCCGACGCCAACACCCAGATCGGCCCGCTGGTGGCAAAACGGCAGCAGGACAGGGTCCGCGGCTACATCAAAGCGGGTAAAGGCGAAGGGGCGCGTCTGGTGACCGGCGGCGCCGAGCAGCCCGACGGTCTGGACAGCGGCTGGTATGTGCGGCCGACGCTGTTCAGCGACGCGAGCAATGACATGCGGATTGCCCGCGAGGAGATCTTCGGCCCGGTGCTGACCGTGATTCCCTACCACGACGAAGACGAGGCGATCCGGATCGCCAACGACTCCGAGTACGGGCTGGCCGGCTCGGTGTTCACCAACGACGTCGACCGCGGATACGGCGTCGCGGCACGGGTACGGTCGGGTACTTTCGGCGTCAACGAGGGCTACATCATGGATCCGGCGGCGCCGTTCGGCGGTGTCAAGAACAGCGGCTACGGTCGCGAACTCGGTACCGAAGGAATCGACAGTTACACCGTGAGCCAATCGATTTCGGCTGCTGCGCCGGCGGGCTAGTGCTCCTGGCCACCGACTTCGGCGGGTAACGGCGGTGGCAACGGAGCCGCCGATGTCGTCGGCGTGGGTGCTGCGGCCGGCGTTGGCGTCGTTTGCGCTCCGTAGAAATACACCATCGGTTCACTGCGGATCACCTGGTTGCCCTGGCTGACGACCAGCGAACTCGACGTCACCGTGTAGGTGATTCCATCGCTCTCGCCGACGTATCCGCCATCGCTGGACGCCGTCGCCGGCACGATCAACTTGGCGCCATCGCTGGTCCGCACGCCGCGGTACTCGTATTTGCCGCTGGAGCTCTTGCAGATCGCCACTCGCGAGGTCGTCGTGCTGCCGAAAGCCACCGCGGTGTCCGGCGGCGCGCAGCGCGCTGTGGAGTCGACGAAGCCCAGGGCGTCGGTCGACGGGTCGGCCGCGGCCGGCACACCGAGCGCGAACAGCGCCCAACACGCCGCCGCGACGACGCTGGCGCGGGCGGTATAGAGCGCAAACGACGACATCAGGCCTCTACGAGAACACGGCTGGCCTGGTGACGCGTGTCCCCACGCCGCGGGCCGACCAAATCGTTAGCTTCTCGAGATCCGCCGGGTGACATGCTTTAGATTCGACGGCCATGGGACTGCTGTTCGATCCGAATGCCTACGACCCGTCGCATTTCGACCCGCACACGCGGCGTCAACTCCGCGCGGTGATCGACTGGTTCGAAGGCCGCGGCAAGGCAAGGCTGCTTCGCGACGACCTCGAGGCGGCGTGGGTGTCGGACTTCCTCGACTTCATCAAGCAGGAGCGGATCTTCGCGACCTTCCTCACCCCGTCGGAGTACGGCGGCGGCGACGCGAACAAGCGGTGGGACACCTCCCGCAACGCCGCGCTGAGCGAGATCTTCGGGTTCTACGGACTGTCCTATTGGTACGCCGAGCAGGTCACGATCCTGGGCCTGGGGCCAATCTGGCAGAGCGACAACATCAAGGCCAAGGAGCGCGCGGCCGCACAACTGGAAGCGGGCGGCGTGATGGCGTTCGCGCTTTCCGAGCGCGAGCACGGCGCCGACATCTACAACACCGACCTGCTGCTGACACCCGCTCGCGATGACGACGACGAGGGCGTGGTGTTTCGCGCGTCGGGGGAGAAGTACTACATCGGCAACGGCAACGTGGCCGGCATGGTGTCGGTATTCTCCCGGCGCACCGACGTCGACGGTGCCGACGGCTACGTGTGGTTCGTCGCCGACAGCGGGCATGAGAACTACGAACTGATCGGCAACGTGGTGCACGGCCAGATGTATGTCAGCAACTTCCGGCTCAACGACTATCCGGTGCACGAGGAGGACATCCTGTGCACCGGCCCGGAGGCGTTCTCGGCCGCACTCAACACCGTCAATGTCGGCAAGTTCAACCTGTGCAGCGGCTCGATCGGGATGTGCGAGCACGCCTTCTACGAGGCGATCACGCACGCCAACAACCGCATCCTGTACGGCAACCCGGTGACCGACTTCCCCCACGTGCGTGCCAGTTTCGTCGAGGCCTACGCCAGGCTGGTCGCGATGAAACTGTTCAGCGACCGCGCGATCGACTATTTCCGCAGCGCCAGCCTCGATGACCGCCGATACCTGCTGTTCAACCCGGTGACCAAGTCCAAAGTCACCTCCGAGGGCGAGACGGTCGTGACGTTACTTTGGGATGTGTTGGCCGCCAAAGGCTTCGAGAAGAACACGTACTTCTGTGAAGTGGCGAGGCTGATCGGCGCGTTGCCGCGGCTGGAAGGCACCGTGCACGTCAACGTCGCGCAAATCCTGAAGTTCATGCCCAACTACATGTTCAACCCGGCAGCGTACCCGGAGATCGGCAGCCGCAACGACCCGGCCGATGATGTGTTCTTCTGGGCGCAGGGTCCCGCCCGGGGCGCGTCCAAGGTGCAATTCGCCGATTGGGCACCGGTTTACGAACAGCACTCGGACATTCCGAATGTTGCGCTCTTCTACGAGCAGGCCCGTGCGCTCAAGGAGCTGCTGGCCACCGCCGCGCCGGATCCAGACCAGATGCGCGACCTCGACTTCCTGCTCGTCGTCGGTCACCTGTTCACGCTGGTCGTCTACGGCCAGTTGATTCTCGAGCAAGCCCGCCTGACCGGTCTTGATGCCGATCTGGTGGACCAGATCTTCAACGTTCAGATCCGCGATTTCTCCCAGCATGCCGTCGCCCTGCATGGCAAATCGAGCTCGACTGCAGCGCAACAAGACTGGGCTATCTCGGCGGTTCGCAAGCCGATTGTCGACGCAGACCGCTTCGACCGGGTGTGGGAACAGGTCAAGGCCTACGATGGCGCTTACGAGATGCGGCCCTAGCCGATGGGGCCGACCCGCTGCGCCCGGCTCCGCCGAGCTTGCGATCGGCCCTAGCCGATGGGGCCGCCGGTCGGAGCGAACGGCACGTCGTCGGGCGCAGCGCGTCGCGCTGCGAGCAGCGCGCTGGCCGCGTCGCCGATCGGAATCCGCAACGGCAGCTGCGGCTTCTCGGCGGCGTCGGCGACCTCGGCTGCCACCTGCTCCGGGGTGATCATCCCGTCAAGCGACCTGCCGACATTGAGTAGTTCGGCGTAGGGATCAGCGGGCAGGGTGTAGGCGGTCACGTCGTCGAGTGCGCCGGTACTCACTGGACCGGGTTGCAGCAAAGTCGCCTGCACGCCGAAGGGGGCCACCTCGATGGCGAGCGCTTCGACCAGCGCCTCAAGTGCCCACTTTGTCGACGCATAGGCCGCGCCGGGCGGTAACACGATGCGCCCGACGACGCTGGACATGAAGAGCAGCTTCCCGTCGCCGCGGGCGCGCATCTGCGGCAGTACCGCCTGGGCCACGCGTATCGCTCCGACCGTGTTGAGGTCGAACAGACGCTGCAGTTCGGGCAGGGGTATGGCTTCGACAGCGGCATAGAAGATGACGCCGGCGTTGGAGATCAATACGTCGACGTCGCCGGCGGCCTCGACGGCGGCTCTGACGCTGGCGTCGTCGGTGACGTCGAGGGCCAGCCGTTCGCTGACGTCCAGGTCGGCCAGCGACCGCGGGTCGCGTGCGGTCGCGACGACGCGGTGTCCGCGGCCGGCGAACTCGGTGGCGATGGCGCGGCCGATTCCGCGGTTGGCGCCGGTGATCAGGATAGAAGACATACAAGCTCCTCCTCGAAGGGTGCGTACACCGGGGCAAACCGATCGGTGTACCTCCGTTATTCCGTGATCGGGCCTCCAGGTCGCTTAACATCAGCGAATGCGCGGCGCGAAGATTCTCATCACCGGCCCGACCGGACAGGTTGCCAGTCCCATTGCCCAGGCCCTGGCGGTCGACAACGAAGTCTGGGGTATCGCCCGGTTCACGAATGCGGCGGCGCGTGAGGCCCTGGAGAAATCGGGGGTGCGATGCGAGACGGTCAACCTGGCCGCCGCGGACTTCGCCAGCCTTCCGTCCGATTTTGATTACGTGCTCAACCTGGCGGTGGCCAAGAGTGGGAACTGGGAGAAAGACCTCGCGGCCAACGCCGAGTCCATCGGACTGCTGATGGCCCACTGCCGCAAGGCCAAAGCGTTCCTGCATTGCTCCTCAGGCGCCGTCTACGACCCGCCCGACGACGAACCACGAACCGAGCGCGCCGCCTTGGGCGACAACCACAAGCCTTTGTTTCCAACCTATTCCATCTCCAAGATCGCGGGGGAGGTAGTCGCGCGGACGATGGCTCGCGCGCTCGGCGTGCCGACCACCATCGGCCGGCTCAATGTCCCGTACGGCGACAACGGCGGCTGGCCGTTCTATCACATGGAGATGATGCTCGCCGGTATTCCGATCCCGGTCCCGGCCGGCGGCCCGGCCCGCTACAACCCGATCCACGAGGACGACATCATCGCGATGATCCCGAAACTGCTTGCGGTGGCGTCGGTTCCGGCGACCACTCTCAACTGGTGTGGAGAGCAGACCGTCAGCCTGCAGGACTGGTGCAACTACCTTGGCTCGCTGGTCGGCAAGGAACCGGTCTTCGAAGAGAGCGAACAGGCGCTGCGCGGTAACCCCACCGACGCCAGCCGGATGCGCGAACTCGTCGGCGCTACCACGGTCGACTGGCGTGACGGGATGCGCCGGATGGCGGCCAAGTTCCACCCGGAGCTGGTCGGCGCGGGCGCTAACTAACTAGTCCTGCTTGGCGATCAACCGCTTCAGCGCCTCGCGGTCGGGCGCCAGCAGTTCATCGATGCGCTCCTGGTTCACATCGGCGACGATGATCTCGCCGACCTCCTGGTACACATTGCTGAAGATACCGTGCGACTTCATCTTCTCGGTCTGATAGAGGTTGTCCTCGGTGGGTGTCACGTAGTACACGATCTCCGGCTTGAACCGATGGATCAGCCACAGGTGGATGATGTCCATCAGCCTCTTCTTTCGAAGCTTCTCGGAGAACGTGTTCTGGTCACGCACCGTGAGGATGTTGCGTCCGTGCCGGTCCTTGATCGGGTCGACAACCGCGTTGGCAAGCGGTTCATCGCCGTCGCCGTAGATGCCGAGGTCGAGCACGTCAGAGCCGGCGCGGCGCGGACGTAGTTGCACGCGAAGCTTTTCCGGAATCTGGTAGTGCTCGGTCCACATCGCCAGCCACTCCTCCAACAGCTTTTTCGGCACCTCGGTCTGCACCAGATGCTGGTGCTGGGTGGATCCCGCGCCCATCGCCTTCGTGGTCGCGGTGCGACCGGACGACGCGGCCAGTGCGGCATCACTGCGCGGTCCGCCGACCAGGGTTTGCGGTGTGCGGTAAGGAGATTCGACAAGGCGCATCTTGCGTTGCAGGCGAGCCAGCGCCAGCATGCCCTCCTGGCGTAACGACGTAGCGAACTCCTCCGCGGCGACGCCGTCGATCTGGTGTCCGCCGTAGGTGATGAAGTTGAAGACGAAGCCCATCTTGCCGAGTTCCTCAGGGAATGCCCGCATCTCGTCGTCGGTCATCCCGGTGGTGTCCCAGTTGAACGACGGCGAGAGGTTGTAGGCGAGCATCTGGTCGGGGTACACGGCGTGGATCGCTTCGGCGAATTCGCGTGCATCGACGAGATCTGCCGTCTTGGTCTCCATCCATAGGATGTCGGCGAACGGCGCCGCGGCCAGCGACTTGGCGATCGCATACGGGATGCCGCCACGGATCTGGTAATAACCTTCCGGTGTCTTAGCCGGCTCGCAGTCCCATCCGGGGTCCGCCCCTAACTCCCGCGCTTTTTTGCGGGCGGTATACAGCGGCGCACGCTGGGCGAACTGCCGCCATTCGGCGGCGGTCATGTCGCGCGATTCGCCTTCACTCTCGGCGAATTCGAGCAGGTCCGCGACGGCCTCGCCGTAGGTCATCAGCCGGGCGTCGTCCTGCCACGCGTCGACGAACTTCGACTCGACCTCGTCGAAGACGGCGTCGATCGAGTGCTGCGCGTGGTCCGGGGATGCGGCCGCCTTGGCGATCAGCTCCGCAATGCCGTGGCGTTCCAACCAGGCGTCCGCAGTGGCGTATTCGCCGTCGGGCAGGGCGTAGAGCAGGTGCCCGTTGAGTTCGGTGAACCCCGCGTTGTAGAAGCGCCGCACCATCGCCAGGAAGCAGGATTTGTAGGACGGGATCTTCAGGTTGGTGGTGCCGAGCAGGAACGGCTGGTCGCGCTCGTCGGCGCGGCTGTCGAGCAGGTTGGCCGCCTCGGCGTCGGTGCGCGCGACGATGATGCCCGGCACCCGCATGATGTCGAGCTGGAAGCGGGCGGTGTTGAGGCGCTTGATCTGTTCGTCGGACGGCACCAGAACCTTGCCGCCCTGATGTCCGCACTTCTTGGTGCCGGGGCGTTGGTCCTCGATGTGGTATCCCGGCACGCCGGCCTCGACGAACCGTTTGATCAGGTTGCGCACGTGCGGGTCGCCGCCGTGGCCGGTGTCGGCGTCGGCGATGATGAACGGCCGGTAGTCCACCGCCGGCGTTCTTTCGCGTTGTTCATCGCTCATCCGCAAGCGCAGATACTGCTGATTGCGGTCGGCGGTCAGCAGGGCGCGCACCAGGCCGGCAGCCTCGTCGGGCACCTGGCTGAGCGGATAGCTGGCCAGGTCGGGCCCCGGGTCTTCGCTGATCGAGCCCTTGGCCGACGTCGCCCACCCGCCGAGGTAGATGCCCTCGATGCCTATCCGCTTCATGGCCACTGCCTGCCCGGGCGAATACGGGCCGAAGGTGGTGATGCTCTTGCGCTGGGCGAACAGCTCGCGCAGGCGCGGGTAGAACGCCTCCGCGGCCTCGCGCGCCACGATGTAATCGCTCGGGATGGTGCCGCGCTGATCTACGACTTGGCGTGCGGAGTAGAGGCGAGTGATTCCGTCGAACCGCGGGCTGTCGAAGTATTGCTGCGTGGCGGCTATATCTTGCTCGAAGTCCTTGTGAAAGTCGTCCGCGAGCGGTGTGCGTGCCCCGGCGTCCGCGTCAATTGCCATGATCGTTCGCTCCCTCTTTCAGCCCGATTCCCCCGATGATGAGAGTCTAGAGCTGGCGTGCAGCGTGCAGTTTCAAATCGGGATTCCCCAGAGTGCCGTCAACCGGGCGCCGCTAAACCCCAGGTGGCGGATGAGATTTCAGCTCCGTTGCGGAAATAATTAGCGCCGGAGACATTTCGGCCCGTTTTGGGTAGCCCACTCGGATACACTTCCGCCACGCGGCGACGGCGCCGCATCCGGAGGGGAGCCATCATGAGTTCTCGACGATCGGCCCGCACGCTGGGCTCGTTACCGGGGGCACTGGGGGCCTTGCCGCCCAGCCGCACCGTCGCCGTCCGCGCTCCTGATGGCACCCGCCTGCACACCGAGGTATTCGGGCCCGAGGGCGGCTATCCGATCGTGCTCTCGCACGGCATCACCTGTGCCATCCGGGTGTGGGCCTACCAGATCGCCGAGTTGGCCACCGATTACCGGGTGATCGCTTTTGACCATCGCGGCCATGGCCGCAGCGGTATTCCCCGCCGCGGCGGGTACAGCCTTGCCCACCTCGCGTCGGATGTCGATGCGGTGCTCGAGGCCACGCTCGCACCGGGTGAGCGTGCCGTCATCGCCGGGCACTCGATGGGGGGCATGGCGCTCGCCGCGTGGTCGGACCGTTACCGGCACAAGGTCGAGGCCCGCGCCGACGCGGTCGCGCTGATCAACACCACCACCGGTGATCTGCTGCGCGAGGTCAGGCTGCTGCCAGTTCCGGCGCCGTTCGCGCCGGTCCGGGTGTTGGGGGCGCGCGCCCTGGTCAACATCTTCGGGTCGTTCGACGTGCCGCCGGCGGTGCGTCGGGCCACCCGGGAAATGATCTCGATGCTGGCGGTCGGTCGCGACGCCGAGCCCGAGGTCGGCGCGCTGATCTACGAGTTGTTCAACGCCACATCACCGCGGGGGCGCGGCGGCTGCGGCAAGGCGCTGGTAGATGTGCTGCAGCGCCGGCACATCAACCTGGCGGGCCTGACGGTCCCGACGCTGGTGATCGGCAGCGAGCGCGACCGGCTGACGCCGGTGGTCCAGTCGCGTCGGATCGCGGCGGCCGCACCCAACCTGGTTGACCTTGTCGTGCTGCCCGGTGGTCATTGCTCGATGCTCGAACGCCCCGCTGAAGTCAACCGGGAGCTGCGCGCGCTCGCAGAATCGATCGCCGGCAGCCGGCGAATCAGTTCATAGCCGCGCTTACAGCCGCGCGGTGACTTCGGCCGCAGCCCGTTGCCCGGAGCGCACCGCTCCGTCGAGGAAGCCGGTCCACTCGTCGGCGGTCTCGGTGCCGGCCCAGTGAATGGGTCCGACCGGGCGGCGAAGCCAGGGCCCATAATGCGTCCACGAGCCGGGCGGTACCGCAGCAGTCGGGCCGCCTGCCGCGAATTCCTCTGCGCCCCAACGGTGGTCGACATAATCGAGCGGCTTCAGCGCTTCCTCGCCGAATAGCGACGCGAAGCATTGCAACGCGCGCTGCCTGCGCTGATCGGCGGGCAGCTCGTCGAAGGTGCGGGCATCGACGAACCCCAGCAGCACGCCTGGCCCGTCAGGCTGTGGGCTGACGTCGAAAGTGATGAACACCGGGCCCTCGTCGGACAGCGCTTCACCAGACGATCCGTTGCTCCGCCAGAACGGGGTGGCATAGGCCGCATACGCCTTGGACAGCCGGCCCTGTGGCCAATGTTCGGCGAGCCGGTCGTATTCGGCTGGCAGCGGGGGAGTGAACTCGATGGCCCGCCGATGGGCGGGCGGGATCGCGACGACGGCGAACCGCGCGTCGGCGCGACCCTTGTCGCACGTCACGATTACCCCGCCGTCGTGGTGATCGATGCGTCGCACCGCGGCGTCCAGCACCACCCGGTCGCCGAGCTGCGCGGCCGACGCCTCGGCGATCTGCTGCGTGCCGGCCGAGAAACGATCCTGCTGCGCCCCGTTTTCCACGTCGAGCAACCGGTCCAGACCACCGGCCGCACGCACGTAGCGAGCGGCGTGCAGCATCGACACGTCGTCGGGTTCGCATCCCCAGGTCACCCGCGCCATGATGGCCAGCAGATCGCGTGCGGTGGCGCCGGCGCGCACCGACCGCAACCAGTCACCCAGCGACTGCCGATCGAGCCGGGCGGCGCGCCGCGCGGTCCACGGCTCGGTCAGCGGAACGGTCCGGGCGATCCGCTCGAATTGCCAACGCACCCGGCCAATGTCGACGAGACCGCCCAGCGACAGCCTCGGGATGGTGCCGCTGTACGAGCGAACCGCACCCCGCCATCGGATCAGGTTGGCGCCGTCGTGGTAGGTCGGGATCGTCGGGATGCCGAGCTCGTCGGCCAGCCCCCGCACGGCGTCTTGTGTCGGGCCGACGAACGTGCCGCCCATGTCGACCGGGATGCCGGCGACGTGGCCGGTATGTGAGCGCCCGCCGACCCGGTCGCGGCCCTCGAGCACCAGCACATCGTGACCAAGCCGCGTCAGTTCGCGGGCAGCGGTGAGACCGGCGAAGCCGGCCCCCACCACGACGACATCAGCGGTCCAGGTCGCGTCGGGCATGTCCCTTAGTCAACCGTATGGCCGCTGCGTAGGCTCGGAGTTCGACTGCCCGACTCGCTCCCTTGCCGCCACGCGGCTGGGGGACCCCCCACCTCGGGTGGTTTCACCACCCGCATCGTCGTCAGGCGGCCACTTTGAAAGTCTTCACCGCTTTGTATGGACTGACCGACGCAGCCGAGCGCGCACGGGAGCTGCGGGACGCCGGCGCCAGCGGCGTCGCCAGCTTCGAGGGAGCGCACGACGTGTTCGCGCCGCTGACGTTGGCGGCGACCGTGGGCGGCCTGGACCTGATGACCAATGTCGCTATTGCGTTTCCGCGCAACCCGATTCACCTTGCGCATCAGGCCAACGACCATCAGCTGCTGAGCTCGGGCCGGTTCATCCTCGGCCTCGGCACCCAGATCCGCACTCAAATCGAGAAGCGCTTCGGCGCCCAGTTCGACAAGCCGGTGGCACGGATGACCGAGCTGATCGCGGCGTTGCGCGCGATCTTCGCGGCGTGGAACTCCGGTGAGCGCTTGGATTTTCGCGGCGACTACTACCGGCACACGTTGATGACGCCCACTTTCAACCCGGGTCCGAATCCGCACGGCCCGCCGCCGATCTACGTCGGTGCGCTCGGGCCGCTGCTGACCCGTGCCGTCGCCGGGCACGCCGATGGTCTGCTGGTGATGCCGTTCAGCTCGAAACGGTTTCTGCACGAACACACCATGCCGTCGGTGCGCGACGGTCTGCATGCGGGCGGCCGCCACGCCGCCGACTTCGCCGTGCTGCCCGAGATCATTGTGTCGGCAGGCGGCACCGACGCGGAACGCGAGCAGGCCGACGCCGGGACACGGCGGCTGTTGGCGTTCTACGGGTCCACTCCGGCGTACCGGCCGGTGCTGGCAGCGCATGGCTGGGAGGACCTCCAGCCCGAACTCAACGCGCTGTCCAAGCAGGGCCGCTGGCAAGACATGGGCAGGTTGATCGACGACGAAATGCTGCACACCATCGCGGCCTGCGGCACCCCCGGGGAAGTCGCGAGACACATCCGCGACCGCGTCGACGGTGTCGCCGACACCGTCTTCCTCTACCAGCCGGGTCCGATGAACCTCGACACGCTGGCCGCGATCATCGACGAGCTGGCGTGAAAAGGCTCCGGTTGATTGCCCGGCTCCTTCTCGGGCCGTTGCCGGCCCGCACCGTCGCCAGGCTAGGGCGCCACCGTTAGCCAGTCGGTGAACCCCGACGGGTCGTGCCGGCCCAGCGCGCCGTGCTCGTAGAGGCCCCAGCCCTCCACTGGCTCGCTATCGCCGTCGCGGCACACTGCCCGGCCCACATGGTCGATGACGCCGAAGCCGGATCGCGCGATGATTCCGGGGTCGGTCATGTCGTAGGTCAGCCGTTCGACGAACTTCTCGCCCTTCCACATGCCGTGCAGCCAGTCCGAATCGCCGCCGTAGCCGCCACCGACGTGGATCGGAACGGGCAGCTTGGACTCCACGTCGAAGTGGACCGGGGTGCCGTCGGGGGCGGTCGCGTCGATCGTTGCGCCGGTCGGGATGCGGGTACCGGAGCGATAGTGGATTTTGACCCGTGGCCAGCCCAGCTGCTCGACCCGACCGTCGCGCCAGATCCGGGTGCAGTCGTTGAGCGAACGGAATCCGTTGGGCTCTTCCTGGATGATCAGCACGATCGCGAACTCGTCGAACGCCATCGGCACGTACAGCCACCACATGCCCTCGAACGGCGGGTCGGCGGGCCGGCCGGCCGGCTCGGGCTCGCCGATGGGCCGGATGCCCCAGGACCGATCGCGGCTGCCGAGCCAGGTTTTGGGGTCGACGGCGATGTCCTCGCCGTCGACGACGATCCGGCCGCTCCAGCTGCCCAGCTGAGCGAATCGCTGCGCGTTCAGCGTCACGCGGTTGCCCGAGCGCAGAATGTGCGGCTGTTCCCGGACGACGTCGAACAGCCCTTCCCAGGTGAGATCGGCTGCGATGCCTTCGGTTTCGTCGAGGACCAGGCGCAGCTTGTGCAACGGCTCGTCGACCTCGATCCGGTAGCCGTTGACGTTCTGGTTGAGGCGGTCCTGGTCGATCGCGTCGGAGAGATGTACCGCGGTCTGGGTGTCGCTCAGTCCGATGTCGCCGGCCGTCCGGCTCCGGCGACGTATGAGCACGAACGCGTCCTTGACTCCGAGGTTGGGGTAGTAGCCGATGCCGCTGATCAGAAAAATCTCGCCGGTGCGGTCGTGTGCGTTGAAGTAGGAGCGGTCGTAGAAGTTGCGGTCCGAGGAACCCGGCCACGCGATCGGCTGGGGGACTTGGTGTACCGGGTACTCGTCGAGCGGTCCTAGCATTTGCGGCATTAGCGCTCCTCTCCGATAAGACGCTTCATCAATCCGGCGTGGTAGAACAGCGATTCCACGTCGTCGGGCTTCTCGGTCTCCCCGAAGTGGACTCGACGCGCGCCGGTGCGCATGAACACGCAAGCCCACATGACTCCGGAGTAGGCGTAAAACCAGTGCAAGTCGCCCACTTCGACGCCGGTGAGCCGCTGGTACGTGGCGCGCACGTCTTCCTCGCGCATCACCTCTGGCAGACCGGGCATTGTCGCCAATCCAGCTAGCTCCTGAAAGACCATGTGCGCAAAGATCATCCATGCGACGTCGAGCTCGCGTGGGCCTAGCGTCACCATTTCCCAGTCCAGCACGGCCACCGGCTGGAAGTCGCGGTACAACACGTTGCCCACCCGAGCGTCACCCCAGAGCAGCACCGGCTCACAGGCGGCCGTCTGATCCGGCCAGTTGTCTTCCAGCCAGCTGAAAGTCCGCTCCACCAACGGCGATCGGCCGATGTCGGGCACCGCGAAGTCATACCAGGACCGCACCCAGTTGAAGTGCCTACGCAGTGCGGTATCGCCAGACTGACCGTCAGCTAGAAATGCAAAGGTCTTCTCCGCGTGAGGGATTGAATGCAGTGCGGCCAACACCCCGACGGAGGCGTCCTGCAGCTTGCGCTGCTGCTCGGGTGGCGCATCGGCGAACCAGTTGCCGCCGAATGTGTAGGGCATGACGTCCGGCGGTACCACACCGTCGACGTAATCCATCACAAAGAACGGCGCACCCAGCACGTCACCGGTGGGCTCGATCCAGCGCACTCGGGGGACCGGCACCTCGGTCAGCTCGCCGACCTTGCGTATCACCTCGAATTGATGGTCCAGCCGATACGTCGGGAACACCGGCACGTCTTCGGTGGTGGGTGCAACCCGCACCACCAGCTTCTGCTCGGTCGCCCGACCGTCCTGTTCCCAGCGCGCCGTCAGAATGATCGTTTCCGACGACATCCCCGTGGAGTCAATACCGCTTTCCACGGTGACTTCGGGTGTGGGCCCGCCGGGCAGCTGGGTCGACAGCCATCGCGACATCAGGCTCGGGACTTCTGCGGTGTCCCGGCTCGACCGTTGCATGGGGCCGACGGCTTCGACCGCGGGTTCATTGGGCACTGGTGCCTCCTTCATGAGGCAATTACGATACGGTAGGTAGCGTTATGAAAGCAGACCCACCCTCGGTTGACAAGGCCCCGGGTGCCGGACGGCCCCGTGACCCACGTATCGACGCTGCCATATTGACGGCGACCGCGGATCTGCTTGTGCAAATCGGCTATTCGAACCTCACAATGGCCGCGGTTGCCGAACGCGCCGGGACTACCAAGACGGCCCTCTACCGCCGATGGTCAAGCAAGGCCGAATTGGTGCACGAGGCCGCGTTTCCGGTGGCGCCCACGGCGCTGGTCGGTCCGGCAGGCGACATGGCGGCCGATGTGTGGGCGATGATCGCCGCCGCGCGCGACGTGTTCACCACGCCGGTGGTGCGCGCCGCGTTGCCCGGGCTGGTTGCCGACATGAGCGCCGACTCCGCGCTGAACGCCCGGGTGATGTCGCGTTTTGTGGGACTGTTCACCGCCGTGCGGGCGCGGCTGAGCGAGGGTGTCGACCGCGGCGAGGTACATCGCGACGTCGACCCGGACCGGCTGATCGAGTTGATCGGGGGCGCGACGTTGCTGCGGCTGCTGCTGCGCCCGGACGAACAACTCGACGACGCCTGGGTGGATCAGACCACCGCCATCCTCGTGCACGGCGTCACCCGAGATGTAGGGTCGGGCCGGTGACCGGACGACTCGACGGCCGGGCCGCGATCGTGACCGGCGCCAGCCGCGGATTGGGCCGCGCGATCGCTGTGGCGCTGGCATCGCAGGGCGCCGCGGTCGCGGTGATCGGGCGCACCGAAAGCGTCTGGGACGAGCGGCTGCCCGGAACGATCGGTGAGACCGTCGCCGACATCGAATCGGCCGGCGGCCGCGCTATCGCGATCCGGGCCGACCTGCTCGACCGCGACGATATTGCGGGTCTCGTCGCCCAGGCCCGAGATGCGTTGGGTCCCATCACGATCCTGGTCAACAACGCGGCATTCACCGCGCCTGGCCGGCCACCGAAGCCGGGTGACGCCACCCGCGCCACGTCGGCCAAAGCGCCGCCGGTCGCAGCCAAACCCGATTGGCCGCCACTGCTGGGAACGCCGCTGGGCGCCTACCGGCGGCATTTCGAGATCTCGGTGTTCGCCGCATACGAGTTGATCCAGCTGGTGTGCCCCGACATGATCGACGCGCAGGACGGCTCGATCATCAACGTCACCTCGGTCGCGTCGCGGCTGCCGGGTGATGGGCCCTACCTCGACCGCGGTGGCGGCGTGCTGCCCGGCTACGGCGGCTCCAAGGCCGCGCTGGAACACTTGACCTGGTGTGCGGCCTTTGATCTGCAGGGCCACAACATCGCGGTCAACGCGCTCTCGCCATCCAAACCGATTATGACGCCCGGACTTTCGTACTACGCCCGCGGATTCGACGACGTGGCGCAGGCGGAGGAGTTCGCGCAGGCGGCGGCGGAGTTGGCGCTGGTGGATCCGCAGGTCGTGACGGGGCGGACGATCGGTCATCTGCAGGTGCTTGACGGCAGCTTTCGCTCGTTTCAGCGCAACGAAAGCTAAGCCGGCTTCGTTGCTGTCACCGCATTGATGATCACCGCGTGCAGCCGATGCCACTGCGGCGAGCAGAATCCCGCGTGCAGCAGCAGACGGGTGGCGCGGCGTCGGGTGCGGGCTTTACCGCGACGGCTGGTGAGCATCGTCGGCATCAGCAGCCACGAGAACTGGTCGACGAGCACCAGCCGGCCGCCGCGACGCAGCACCCGGGCGCATTCGCACAGCCCTGCCTGCTGGTCGGTCCAGTGATCGAATGAGGTTGTGCTGACGATCAAGTCGAACGTCTCGTCGGGGTAGCCGATCTGTTCGGCAACGCCGACGGCGAAGGTCAGGCCGTTATCGCGGGTAACGGCGGCGGCCGTCTTCACCATCTCGGGGGCAGCGTCGATGCCGACTAGTTGTTCGGCGTTGCCGCAGCGGCTTGCCAATGTTCGCAACAGATAACCCGTTCCGCAGCCCAGGTCGAGCACCCGGTTGGGGGCTGCGACGTTCGCCAGCGCGAGACTGGCGGTGCGCTCGGAGATCTCGTGATGCAGGCGACCTCGCCAGCCGTGGTCGTAGCTCGCGGCCCGATCATTGAACTCGGCGACGTCCCGATACGGCGGCACAGGGCTAGTGTGCCACCGGCCGAGGTTGTTCGGCCAGGCGTTTGAGGTTGAGTAGTTGCCGGCGAGCCATGACGAGATCGCCGACCGAAAGCCCGGGTGTCAGCCAGCGGCTTATCGGCGTAACGACCTTCATCAACAATCGCGTTGCCGGGCCTTCCGGCACCAGGACATACGAGATGCAGGCTCCCATGATCTCGCCGGTGAGCTGAGTGGGCGGCTCGACGGCGAGGATGCGTCCCATGCGCCGGCGTGCCGCGGTGGTGAACGCCTCGCCGATGACCGGCTCGGGCAATCCTTTCAACTGCGGCGGCGAGCGACGGCCGAGGTTGTCGATCCAGTCGTAGGAGTAGGGCGCGATCCTGATCTGACCAACCCACGGCCACAGCGCTTCTGGTGTGGCGTGCACCGTAACCCCGCGCCACGCCCGCAGAGTCGGCGCGGGGACGAAGTCGTCGCACGGATAATGTCGCGCGACCTCGTCGTCCGTCACGTTCCAACGATCGCCGATCATGGTCCCCACGCTAGCCGCCGTCGGGCGGGTCTGGGTCCCCGGAGAGGAGTTCGTCGGGGTGGTGGGCATGGTTGATTTCGGGTGGCCCGGTGCCGTCAGTCCAGCCGAGTCGCCCGCTATCGGTGACTTCGGTGCGCAGTTCGCCGCGGCTTGCCATGCCGTGATCCCCGCCGCACGCGAAAAACAGCTTGTCCGCGTCGGTCCGGCCGCCGCGGGCCCAGTCCGGTGAGTGGTGAACCTCGCAGCGATACCCGGATTCGAGACAATTCGGACGGGTGCAGCCACGGTCGCGGGCGTAGCAGATCAGCCTTTGGTCGGCGGTGGCTACTCGTTTCTGACGGCCCAGGTACAGCGGCCGTTCAGTGTGGTTGTCGAAGACCGCAAGATAGTGAATTGCATTGCTGGCCATGCTAATCAGATCGCGCATCGGTAATCGGGAGCCGCCACCGGTCGTCGCGGGCGCTGGCATCGGGACCGACGAATCAACGGCGGCTCGGGCAGCCCGGTCTAGTTCGGCCAGGGTCGTAGTGACAACCACGGTGACCGGGTGGCCACGGTGGACACCGAGTCCACCGGCGGCGATCGCGGTTCGCAGGCCGAGTTTCAACGCGTCGTGGCATCGTTGAGCGGGGGTCCGATCATCCCGTGCCTCGGGGTCTTTGCCGTCGGGAAGGTGGCGACCGGGCCGAACCGCCGCTTCGACCGCCTCGAAGAAGGCCCTGGCCTCCGGGTCAAGCAAGCCGGACAGCCGGGACATGCCGTCCGGCCCCTGCGGGCCGAGGTGGAGCCCGCGGCGCCGTGCCCGATCGTTGTCGTTGAACAGGCCGTCGGGGTTGAGGTAGTCGGCGATGCGTTGGCCCAGTTTGATCACGATGCCGGCATCCACAGCGGTCGCATGCTCGACCAGCTTGCGTTCGGCCGTTGCGGCGGCGGCGGGTGAGACGCACGCGGGCAGCACGTCGACAGCTCGGCATACCGCCCGGATGTGGTCTTCGCCGACCGCACCGGCCTCGACCGCGGCCGCTAACGTCGGCAACTCCGGGGGGACCGGCGGACCCGTCAACGACCGACGCGGCCGAATCCGGGCCGCGAGTTTGAACCGACGGGTGATTTCGTTGGGAGTGACGCGCAGCCGCCTCCACAGCGCGGAGCGCGTCGCTGGTACGGACCCGGTCTCGTCGGGCGGGTCCGCGATCTCTGCGAAGTATCGGTACATGAGTCCGCGGTTGGTGCGCTCCTGGGTCTCCAACCGCTCGGCGACGTCGACGCGAAACTTGTTGCCTAACAAGTCCGAGGACGTATCACGTAACACATCGTGGGCGGCGTCAATCGCATCGAGCGCGGCATTGATCCGTTCCCGCGCCCGCTCGGTGCCGACTGCTGAACCCATACCTCGACGCTACGAACCAGCCCGACAATTCCGCCCGGAGCAAACGACGCAGAATCCGGCCTGTGGATCAACCGGCAACTGGGGATAACTCGGCATCGCCGGAAGCACCAGCCTCACACGCTGGCGCGTCCGAGGGAGTGCAAAGCCTCCGCTACTGCGTCGGCGAGTGGGTCGATTTCGCCTGCCACGAGGTTGGCGACGGTGATCCGCATTCCCGGCGGCGTGCCGATCCGGAACCGTGTTCCCGGCGCCGCTGCCCAGCCCGCGCTGAGTAGCCGGGTGATGGCGACGGTTTCGTCCGGTACCGGGATCCAGACGTTGAGGCCGGACCGGCCGTGAGACGTCACACCACGGTCGGCCAGCGCCGCGCGCAGTAAGGCGCGGTTGCGCGTGTAGCGGGCTTCGGCCGTGTGTACCAGGCGTGTTGCCGCCTTGTCGCGCCACAAGCTGACGGCGAGATCCTGCAGCAGGTGACTAACCCAGCCCGGTCCCAGACGCAACCTCCCGTGCACCCGCTCAACCGTGCGGCGGTCGCCGGCCAGCAGCGCGAGCCTGAGATCGGGGCCGTATGCCTTGGCTGCCGACCGCACGAATGCCCAGTGCTGCGTCATGCCCGCCAAGGTGTGCAGCGGTGCGCCGGCAATGCCCGCGCAGTGGTCGTCTTCGATGAGCAGCACGTCGGCGTGGTCCGCGAGCAGCCCACGCAACTCGCTCGCACGCGCGGAGGAGACGGCGGCGCCGGTCGGGTTCTGGGCGCGGCTGGTCACCACGACAGCGCGCGTGCCGCGCCGCAGCGCCCGTGCCACGTCGGCGGCCAGCGGCCCGTCGTCGTCCACCCGCACCGGCTCCGCCGAAAAGCCCAACGCAGCAAGCAGATCCAGAAGATTGGCCCATCCGGGGTCCTCGACCGCCACTCGGTCGCCGGGACGTAGGTGGGCGGTGAGGACGCGCTCGATTCCGTCCAGAGCCCCGGCGGTCACCGCGAGGTGCTCGGCTGAAACGCCGTCGGCGGTCAGCGAGGCCCGGGCGTGCTCGGCCAGCTCCGGCGACACCGCGGGTTCCCCGTACAGCAGCGGGGGCCGCGGCGGCGAACCGGTACGCGCGCGAGCGATGGGCAGCAGGGCCGGATCCGGGTTACCCGTGGAAAGGTCTCGCACTCCGGGCGGGACGACGATTCCGCGCAGTGAGCGGGGCGTGGTCGCCGGCCTGTCCCGCACCCGAGTGCCGCGTCGGCCCGCGGTCTCGACGGCACCGCGTTCGCGCAGCAGGCGATAGGCGGCGGCAACGGTGTTGGCGTTGACCCCGAGTTGCCCGGCCAGCTCCCTGATCGGCGGCAACTCGGTGCCGGGTGGAAGGGCGCCTGCGGAGATGGCCCCCTCGACGTCGTTCGCTATCGCCTCGGCACCTGTTCCCTGAATGGTGTATTGTGCTGGCACATAAGTAATTATGTACTAGTACAAAATCGGAGGCAAGAGGTGACGACGGCGCAGGCGTACACGCCCACACCGCGGACGGTGCCCACCCGGTATCGCGAGCGCGCCCGCTACGACCGGGCGACCGTGCACGGCATTCTGGACGAGGCCCTGATCTGTCATGTCGGCTATGCCAATGACGGTCGGCCGATGGTGTTACCCACGACCCACGTGCGACTGGGCGAAGTCTTGTATCTGCACGGGTCCACCGGCAGCGGCCCGATGCTCGCCGCGGCCGGGTCCGCTGCGGGACTGCCAATCTGCGTCACCGCCACCCTGGTGGACGGCCTGGTACTGGCTCGCGCGGCGTTGCATCATTCGCTGAAGTACCGGTCGGTCGTCGCGGTGGGGAATGCCCGCCTGGTGCAGGACAACGACGAGAAGCTGCGCGCGCTGGCGGCGCTGCTCGATCACGTCGCGTCCGGACGGTCGGCGGACACCAGGCCGCCCAACGCCCGCGAACTCGCCGCCACTGCCGTGCTGGCGCTGGATCTGGTCGAGGTTTCCGCCAAGGTGCGTGATGGCGGACCGGTCGACGAGGAGCAGGACATGACGCTGCCGTACTGGGCGGGGGTGCTGCCGCTGACGCTGACGGCAGGCACGCCCGTGCCTGCCGACGACCTCGATCCGACTGTGGCGTTGCCCCCCTACCTCACGGCGTATCGCCGGAGTTGAACCCGACGCGCGTTTGGCTGGTAGGTACGGCAGATATGGCGAGGCGGTGATCGGGGAGCTGACAGGGCTTCCCCAGTCACCACCGCAGCACATGCTTCGATGGGGTCATGGCCGATGACACCGATGCCGCTCGAGTGGTAAGCGCGAGCCGCGAGATCGCCGCGAGCGCCAATCGAATTTTCGAGCTCATCGCCGATCCCGCGCAACAGCCACTCTGGGACGGCAACGACAACCTCGCCGAAGCCGAACCGGGACAACGGATTCGCGGCGTGGACGAGGTATTCACCATGACCCTCACCGGCGGCAATATTCGCGAAAACCACATCGTGGAATTCGAAGAAGGCCGGCGCATCGCCTGGCTGCCATCGGAACCGGGTGGGCAACCGCCCGGGCACCTATGGCGCTGGGAGCTGGGACCGCTTACCGAAATGCGCACCAAGGTCACCCACACCTACGACTGGTCGCGATTGACCGACCAGAATCGCCTCCCTCGCGCCCGCCGCACGACGCCGGACAGGCTGCAGGCATCCCTCGACCGGCTTGCTGAGATCGCCGAGCGCAACGAATAGCTGGCAGCGCAGGCGGGCGGCGTGCCAGGATGAGCAAACGGAAAGCCGCAACAGCGGCAGGTAATCCGGTCGAGTGGTGTGCCGATGTTTGACAGGGCAACGGGCCGCGTGGTCGCTGTGATCGTGCTGCTGATCGTTATCGCTGCGTCGTTGCGCGGCTATCTCCCGGGCGTTGACCGCGCAGCGCGGCGAAGTCCGCCGGACAGTGGGGCGTCGCTGGTCTACGTGATCGCGATGCTCTGCGTCTCAGTGGTGATCGTGGGCGTGGCGATCATCGTCAGGCTGCGCGACCCTCGCAGGGCGGCACGCAGCGCCAGTGGCCTGTCGGAAAGGTTTTCCGACGGCCGGGGCCGACCGACCTGGCGGGTGTTGGTGATCGGCGCCGCAGTGCTGGTCGCGTGGTTGCTGGCGGTGTGGCTGCTTTCGCACTTCGTCGCGTTGAAAATCAGCGGTCAGCCTCCGACCGCACCGCCGTCAACCGCTCCGACACCGGCCAATAACGCCGCTCAACCACCCCGGCCGCGGGACACGGCCGCAGATCGCGACGTGGTGCGCTACCTGATCGCGGCCACCACGGCGCTGGGGGTGCTGGTCGCGGTAAGCGCTGTGGGTGCCGTCGCCGCCGCGCATCGACGACGTGTGGGGGAGCCGCCCGCCCTCGTCGCCGAAATACCGCCCCCGGCTACCGCTCCGAGCACCTCTGAGTCGCTGGTACGGGCGGCCGAAGTCGGGTTGGCCGAAATCGGCGACCGCAGCCGCGAACCGCGGGAAGCGATCATCGCGTGCTACGCCGCGATGGAACGCAAACTGTCGAGGGTTCCCGGCGCGGTCCCGCAGGATTTCGACACCCCAACCGAGGTGCTGGCCCGAGCCGTCGAAAACCATGCGCTGCGTGTTGACAGCGCCGCCGAGTTGGTGAATTTGTTCGAAGAGGCCCGGTTCAGTCCACATGTGATGAGCGAGGCGCATCGGACGAGCGCGCTGAGCGTGCTGCAACTGGTTCTCGCCGATCTGCGGAGCCCGGTATGAAAAGACTTGTCGCGTTGGGTGTTTCAATTATTTTGAGCGCGGAGCTGGCTGCGCTCGCGCTGCACGATCGTCGGTTCGTGCTCTGGGCGGCCGGTGCCGCGGCGCTGTTCGCGTTGGTCAATGTGCGCCAGGTGCTGGGCCACGGTCCGGAATCGCCGCCCGCCGCGGCGCCGAATGCGCTGGAGGAGTCGCTGCGTAGCTGGTTGTCGCGAACCGAGACGCTGATCCATCGGTCGGAATCCACCCGAATCGATTGGGACCGACACCTGCGTCCGATGCTGGCCCGGCGCTTCGCCATCACGACCGGTCAAAGCCAGACGAAAGATCCCGCGGCGTTCGATGCCACCGGTCGAATGCTTTTCGGCCCGCAATTGTGGGCGTGGGTGAATCCGAACAACGTCGCGCCGACCGGTGCGCGCGAACCCGGGCCGGGTCGGGCGACGCTGGCGGAAATCCTGGACCGCTTGGAGCAGATATGACAGCAACAGGTATGACAAAGGAGACGACTCGGATATGACCATGCCGGCAGCGACAACGACGGCCCGCGCGGTCGCGGTGCTCGACGAGATCGAGCGCGTCGTGGTGGGCAAGCGAGCCGCGCTGACGCTCATCCTCACCACGGTGCTCGCCCGCGGCCACGTTCTCATCGAAGACCTGCCAGGCCTGGGCAAGACACTGATCGCCCGGTCCTTCGCTGCGGCGCTCGGGCTAGATTTCACCCGCGTGCAGTTCACGCCCGACCTGCTGCCGGCCGACCTGCTCGGCTCGACCGTGTACGACATGCAGTCGGGCCGATTCGACTTTCGCCCGGGACCGATCTTCACCAACCTGCTGCTTGCCGACGAGATCAACCGGACACCGCCCAAGACCCAGGCCGCTTTACTCGAAGCGATGGCCGAGGGCCAGGTCAGCATCGACGGCGCAACACACCGACTGCCCCAGCCGTTCATCGTTCTGGCCACTGACAACCCGATCGAATACGAAGGCACCTACCCGCTGCCCGAGGCGCAGTTGGACCGGTTCGCCGTTCGGCTCGAGCTGCGCTATCTCTCCGAGCGCGACGAGGCATCCATGCTGCGCCGCCGCCTCGATCGCGGTTCGGCCGAGCCGACGGTCAGTCAGGTTGTCGACGCGCACGATCTGCTTGCCATGCGCGAGTCGGTCGAACAGGTCAGCGTGCACGAGGACGTCCTGCACTACGTGGTCTCGCTGGCCGCCGCGAGCCGACACCACCCACAGGTGGCGGTGGGGGCCAGCCCCCGTGCGGAAATCGATCTGGTCCAGCTCGCCCGCGCCCGGGCACTCCTGCTTGGCCGCGATTACGTGATCCCCGAAGACATCAAGGCGCTCGCCATCCCCGCCGTGGCGCACCGGATCACGTTGCGGCCCGAGATGTGGGTGCGAAAGATTCAAGGCTCCGACGTCGTCGAGGACCTGCTTCGACGGTTGCCCGTTCCGCGAACGACGTGATCGAGGTCAAGGAAGTCCATTTACAGTGGCGCGCATCAACATTGACGCGTGCGATAGCGACCTGTGCCGCGCTGGCGCTGGCGCTGGCCCTGATCGGATCGCGCTGGCAGTTGATCGCCTTCGCGGCGCCGCTCCTCGGTGTGCTGTGTTCACTCAGCTGGCAACGACCAATGCCGACGGTCAACGTGCATGCCGAACCGGGTTCGCAGCGATGCTTTGAAACCGAACAGGCGCAGCTGTCCGTCAGGGCTACCACTGAAAATCACGGCGTTGCAGTAAAACTCACGGTCTCGGTAGTCGACGGGATGCGGCTGGAGGTTCTGGACCGGACATCTCGTCAGCGGCAGAAGGTGGTGACCACAGCCGAACGCTGGGGCCGCTATCCCATCCGCGCCACCGTCGAGGCCGTTGCGCACGGCGGGCTGCTGACCGGGACGGGGACCGTCGACGCCGCCGATGTGACGGTGTTTCCGATGACGCCGCCGCAAGCGACGGCGCTCCCGCAGACCGAGCTGCTCGACCGGCTGGGCACACACCTCACCAGGCACATCGGCCGCGGCGTCGAGTATGCCGACATCCGCACCTACGTGGCCGGTGACCAGCTGCGCACCATCAACTGGCCGGTGAGCGCCCGCCGCGGGCGCCTGCATGTGACGCAGCGGCTAACCGACCGATCCGCCGACGTGGTGGTACTCATCGACGGCTATCCGCAGCCAGCCGGCGCGGCGACGGAGTCCACCGAGCGGGCCGTGCGCGGCGCCGCGCAGGTGGTGCAGACCGCGCTCCGCAACGGCGACCGCGCCGGCATCGTGGCGCTCGGCGGACGTCGGCCACGCTGGCTGGGCGCCGATATCGGGCAACGTCAGTTCTATCGGGTGCTTGATACCGTGCTGGCCGCGGGCGACGAATTCGAAACCACCACAGGAACATTGGCCCCGCGCGCAGCGATTCCGCCGGGCGCGATCGTCGTCGCGTTCTCCACGCTGCTCGACACCGAATTCGCGCTGTCGCTGATCGACCTGCGCAGACGCGGGCACGTCGTGGTGGCGGTCGACGTGCTGCAGGGTTCCCCGTTCGCATCTCAGCAGGACGCCCTAGTGGACCGGATGTGGGCGTTGCAGCGGTCGGCGATGTACCGCGACATGGGCACCGTCGGTGTCGACGTGGTGGCTTGGCAGGCCGATCGCACCCTGGACCAATCGATGCGCGCCGTGCCCGATCGCCGCCGCCCGCTGGCGGGACGCCGATCATGAAGCCCGGCCGGCAACCGGCGGCGAGCATCTTGTCGGCGACCTGCGGCCTGCTGATGGTCGGAGTCGTAGGGATCGGATCGCACGGTCCGGTCCTCGTCGCGGCGGCCTCGGCGCTGGTCGCGGTGCTGGCCGGAACGGTGTTCCGCCCGGTCGCCACGCTGGCGGTGCTGCTCACCGTCGGGGTGATCGCGCTGTCCGATCCCGCGGCGACACTGACCGCGGTATCCGGACTGTCCGCGGCCATCTATCTGGTGCTGCGGCATGCGGCCGGCAGCGGCGTCGGGTTGGACAGTGTCAGCGGAGCAACGCTGGTCGGGGCGGTGGGATTCGCGTTCGCCGGCGTCGTCGCCACGGCATTTCCGCTACAGGTGCCGTGGTTGCCATTGCTGGCCCCACTGGCCGCGTTTGCGGTCTACTTGGTGGCCACCTGGCCGTTTTTGCGAAACTAACCCGATTGGACGCGACCCGTCCGGAGAATGCGGCCGCAAAAAATCCTGGTCCGATACACGGCCTGATGGCGAACTATACTCGCGAGCGCTTCGCAGCAAAAGTGTTTTTCGCCAACGATTTACACAACACATCGCTTACACCAGGCGTCTTGACCACTGGTCACGATGCGGGCAAGAATATCGGGATGCCTCAAGAAGAGCGGCTTTTGATTGGCGACGTTGAGCGGCGCCTCGCGAAGAAATATGCAGCTCTCCCGCATGATCACATCGCCGCTGTAGTGCAACATGCGTATGCGCGCCTCCAAAGCAGCCGGGTGCGCGATTTCATTCCGTTGCTGGTGGAGCGCCGGGCCGCCGAGGAGCTCGAGGAACTCAGCGTCCTGAGGCCGGATCTGGCGGCCGTTGCATTCGGTGATCTCGTCGTCTCGGGTTCCAAGAGCTAGCGCTTTATTCCGGTCACTCGGATTTTATTGCGGCCGACCATGATTGGCTCTTCGGCGTTTCGGCCTAATTTTCGAACTAATTCTGCACCGTAAGCCCGCATAGCTTTTGGCTTGGCGCGGGGCGGAACGAAGCCAGGCGGCCTCCGCGAGGCTCGTATCAGGTGAGAGTGTCTGGGCCGCAGCGCACGCACCCCCGCCTTTCTCGACGGCATGGGCTACGGCCGGCCCGCCGCCGAGCGGTCGGCAGCCGGCGCCAACTACGCCAGCGTGTTGATGCGCATCCCGGCCGGGATCCTGCGCGAGAAACTGACCTTTGTCGTCCCAGAGCCGAAACGGCCGACAGGTGGCGCGTTTTCGGTCTACGAGCACGACACCTGGATTTTGACCGTCGCGATTTCCCGCGGGGCTGCTGGTTTTCGGCGACGCGATTTGCAGCACCAATGCGATTTATGGCCAAGGCATGACGGTGGCCGCGCTTGAAGCGACTGCGCTGCGCGGATGTCTGGCCGAAGCCGACGGCGATTTGAGCCAGCGGTTCTTCGCCGCCGCCGCCGAGGTCATCGGCCCGCTGTGGGCGTCCAACCAGTTCAATGATCTCTGCTTGGCCAATGCGGACCCTGCGCACTCGGCGTCGAAAGAGATCCTCGACTTCCGGGAGGCGGTGTTGAGCGCCGCCGAGAACAGTCCGGCGCTGGCCGAGAAGCTCTACCGGTCGATGAATCTCGTCGACCCGCCGACCGACTACAGCCCGCTACTTCAAGGCTGAGGGCGGATCTGGCGGCGATTACGCTCGCTGATCGCGGTGTAGCGGTCGCCGAGCCGATCGCGGTCCAATTCCTGGGCACCGGCGATATCCTGTTCGGCGGCCAGCGCCGGATCCGTGACCGCCGCCCACCCGGTGACATAGATCTGTTTGAGACCGGCCATGACTGGCGCCGGCACCTCTGCGATCTGGCCGGCCAGCTCCACGGCCCGCGGCTGCAGCCGATCGTGCGGGACGACTTCGGTGACCAACCCGATCTGCTCGGCGCGTTCGGCATCGACGACTTCGCCGGTCATCGACAGCCGCCGCGCCATGGCCCCGCCGACGAGCTGCGGCAGCCGCGCCGTCATCCCGCCGCCGGGCAAAATGCCGACTCTGGCGTGGGTATCGGCGAAAACGGCGCGTTGCGAGGCGATCAGGAAGTCGCAGCCCAGCGCCATCTCCAGTCCACCGGTGAACACCGGGCCGTTGATCGCGCCGATGATCGGTGTTGCCATCTCGGCTGTCTTGCGAATGCAGCTCTGCGTTTGAAATTGCTCGAAGTAGACCGCCCCGAGCTGCTGGGCCTCTTTGAGGTCGACACCGGCGCAGAACGCGGGGTCGACGCCGGTGAGCACTACCGCCCGCACCGACGGGTCGGCATCGGCGTCACACAACGCGGCGTAGAGCTCCGCGATCAATTTGGTGTTCAACGCGTTTCGCGCCTCAGGCCGGTTCATGGTCAGCACCCGCACCGGGCCTGCGTCGTCGCTGAGCACCAGCGGCGCGGTCATCTGACGAACTGCGCGGCCTGGTTGGCGAGCTCCAGCAGCGGCTGCGGGAAGACGCCCAGGCCGATGGTGACGACCGCGCACGCCGCGATCGCCGCTTTGCTCCAGAAGCTGGGCATCACGACCCGCACCTGATCGGCGTGCGGTTCGGTGAAGAACATTTGCACGATCACCCGAACGTAGAAGTAGGCCGCCACCCCGCTGGCGATCACACCGATGATCACCAGCGGCACCGCACCGCCCTTGGCCGCCGCCGAGAACACCGAGAGCTTGCTGACGAACCCGCTGGTCAGCGGGATACCGGCGAACGCCAGCAAGA